>Ga0209541_10000029_pt1 | contig 238068 bp, 241 predicted proteins | sample RifCSPlowO2_01_FD_184027 | JGI IMG/M metagenome (GOLD analysis project Ga0209541, IMG submission 184027) | Groundwater microbial communities from Rifle, Colorado - Rifle CSP2_plank lowO2_0.1 (SPAdes) (version 2) | ecosystem: Environmental > Aquatic > Deep subsurface > Groundwater | place...
CATCACTTTCGCTATTTCCTCTTTGCGCAAACCCTCTTCCACTCTCACAATGCGCATATAAGGATTTGCAAGATTCGCATAAAAAGAAAGCTGTGCAAGCAAAGACGGGTCAAATTTATAGAAAAAAACTATAAATAAGATTATTGAAGCGAAAAGGGTAAATAGTATGAGAATGTATTTTTTCATATCTTACTGAAATTCAAAACTTCGGATACCATTCCAGCTGAACAACTTCAATTTCGGGATTCCGGCCGTTTATTATTTCCTTGAATTTGGCGACATTGCTGAAGCCTTCGGGTGTCCGGTAATGATACGGATATATTTTTTTGGGCTTGAAATCCAGGACTGCATCGGCCGCTTCTTCCACGTCCATCGTGTAAGGCAGGTTCATCGCGACAAAAGCTATGTCAATATCCCGCAAATTCCTCATTTCAGGAATTCTTGACGTGTCCCCGGAAATATAGACACGTATATCGTCTTTTTCAATCACATATCCGTTGCCCCGGCCCTTAGGATGATAACTTTTTTCCGATTCGGGCAAATTATACATCGGAATTGCTTTTACCTTGAATCCGAGATAATCTGCTGTCTCGCCATTATTCATCACGGACATTTTCGTTTTGAGTTCTTCCGGCATTTTATCCGCCACCGCTTGCGGAGCAATAATAATGGTTTTCCCTTTTACGACTGTCTTCAGTATTTCAAGGTCCAAATGGTCTCCGTGGATGTCGGTAAGCAAAACGATATCCGCTTCAGGCTTGCCGGCGAACATATCCGCGCCGACCGGGTCGGTATATATTGCCTTCCCATCCCAATTCAAAATCAAGCTGGCGTGAGAAATCGGGTCAACCTCCACCGCATTTATTTTGTTTTCTTCTTTGTTGTTATTCATTTGCATTTTGATGATTAAAATGAAACCTATCGTCATTATTATAAAAAATATTATTTTTTTTGCCATATAAGTATTTAAATATGTATTTAAATATGTATTTTAGCGGCCCATTACGATAAAAGCGATAATGAGCGCGAGAATCACGAGAAATCCTATGGTAAAGACGAATAAACTGACGGATTCTTTTTTCTGCCCTTCCACATAAAGCAAAACGGGCTTAAGGAGGACAAGCGAGCCGGTCACGCAGGCGGAAATGATAAACACAAGAAGCATCAAAACGGGAGCAAGCCACGTGTCAGGTACATCGCCGAACCAGTGCTCTAGATTGTTTATCACCCAAGCAAACAAAATCACATACCCCGCAACCCCCAATGCATCAATAAACCCTCGCATAATGATTTGTTTTTTAGACATATTTATTTTTTCCAGTCTTTAATTAATAATCCTCCGCGGACCCTTTTAACCGTCACTTTCTGTTTTTCCTTCCACCCCAATTCCATAACTAGCTTCCTCGGCAAGGTTACCGCCAAAGATGTCCCTCCCAACTTGGTAATTTTACGTACATTTTGATTTATCATTTTTTGTAATCCCATATATGTTTAATTATACTCTAAGGCAGTTCTATACCATATTTTCCCCAATAAATCTTCATTCCTTCCAGCATAGTATGAGTATATTTAGTCGGATGGTTTGCCATATCTTTTTTCAGCCAATCCAATGTGACCCAATTTACCTCTGATATCTCCTGCCTGTCCGGAGTTATATTTTTATCGCTAACCGCGGAATATAATGTGGCAAAAGCATTATCTGAATCGTCAAAATGCCTGAAGGTGAATAATTTTTTGAAAGGCACTCCGATTCCTATTTCTTCAACCATTTCTCTTTTGATGCACTTTTCAGTAGTCTCATTGTCAACGGTTCCGCTGACCGAAAAAGTATACAGCCCCGGATACCAGCGTTTGTTCATGGAGCGCTTCATTGTGACCACTTCGCCCTTTGAATTAAATAACATTAAATGGGAACTGCGATGAATGATTTTTCCTCCATAAAAAGATTCTCTCGGAGCCAGTCCGACAACTTCGTCTTTTTCATTAACTTGAATAATCATGTCTGGCATATGTATTTAAATATGTATTTAATTACGTAACTATTTTAGCATAAATTGCCGGAATCGATGTCTTATTTAAAAATCATTCCCACGGCAACGCCCAGCCCGATGGCGAGTCCGCCCAAAATAGTCATCCGTAAAATGTTTTTCAGGATTTTGGTCTTGAGAATCCGGGCGCTTATAAATCCAAGAACCGACAGAGCCAGCAAGCTGGCAATGATAGACCACCAGAAGGCCCGGCTGACATCGGCAATCCAATACGGAAATATCGGAATAAGCCCGCTTAAGAAATAGGAGAAAAACATAATTGCCGCGGCAAGCCGCGAGGCGCTTTCAGGCTCCTTATAATCAGAGAAGGATTCTTCGGTTGCCCGCTCGGACAAAAAACTTCCGACCGACATGGAAAACGCCTCCACACAGATTAAGACTATTCCAGAAATAATTATTTCCTTCCTCGCTATTCCGGCCGAAGCAATACCCGAAAGCAGGCCAACAGTGGAAACCAGGCTGTCTTCGGCGCCGAAAATAAAATTCCGGACATATAAAATAAAAGTTTTATGAGTCATTAAATCCTATGCCTTCTTTGACAGCCGAAAACCCAGAAAAGATAGATAAAGAGAAGCAAACGCCTCAACCCAATAAATCCACATTGGAATCATGAAACCGTTTATTTGAACCTGCCAGCCGGTAAGCAGCCGCGCGATATGCATAATGCCTACTATTAAAAATACATACGAAGCGACGGAAATAAAATTATTTTTTGTCATATCTATATTTTAACATTCATAAACACATTTTACCATCCTTTCAATGCATTCAAGGCGTTTGCTAAAAACCCCTGTGTTCCCTGTAAGAAACTACTTGGCGGAGGAGGCGGAGGCAGATTCTGCTGTTCTATGGGTTGTGGTTGCAATTGTTGCTGTGGTTGCATTTGTCCGGATTGATCAAACTGACCCTGAATAAATTGTCCAGGTTGCATTTGACCGGGTTCTCCGGGCTGAATTTGAATAAACTGACCAGGTTGCATTTGACCAGGTTGATTTTGCTGGTTTATGTCATCAGGACCTATCCCTGAACAAGTGCCCGGACCCGTACCGCAAGGACCAACATTAGTAACACCTTGATCAGGTTGACCGGGTTGTTGTTGAGGTAACCTTTGACCAGGTTGATTCGGTTGAACCTGTTGATTTTGTTGCGGCTGAAAATTTTTACATACTTCCGGATTTGAAATGCAATATTTTTGGCATTCCTCCGGCCCTTTGCACCCGCCCGGACCCGCCTGCTGCGGCATCCGCTGGCCGCCCGGATTTATGGTCCCTGGTCCGGGTTGAAAATTATCTCCCGATTGACCTTGCTGATTTTGATTTGGCTGTTCTTGTCCGGGTAAATCTTGACCCGGTGGTCTTTCTTGCGCACCAGATTTTTGAAAACACTGATTAATAGAGTCGCCAAATTTTCGTCCGATCACCGATCCAGTTTTCATTTTTTCCACAATATCAGCGCCCGAAGATGATGTGATACAATCTAAAACTTCCTGCGGTATCTGAGAAAAAGAATCTTTCATTCTTTGCTGGCCGTTTTGCATTTTTTGCAAATCCGCTTCCGGAATCATTCCATTATCTTTCCCGAAATTAAAACAAGTTTCCTGATTATCGGGATTATCACAAAAAGTACCACAAGCGTCTCTGCCAATACATCCGCCGGGACCCTTGCCGCCGTTTTTTATGGAATTTTGCGCCTGTTCTTCGGTCATATTTCCAATTGCCACAGAAAATTTAACACATTCTTCAACATGGCCGGGGTCGGCGCAATATTGATCGCAGGCCTGCAGGCCCTCTCCGGGTTGATTAGCCTGACCAGTGGGTTGATTTTGATTTTGTTGACTCGGTTGTTTAGGCTGATCGGGCTGATTAGATTGATCGGGTGGATTGGGTCTGCAAGCCGGAGGTTTGATTCCTTGTTTAAAAGCATTTAGGGTTTTTTGCATCTGTTCTTTTTGGTCGTCCGGCACCATTCCAGCCGCTAAAGAAAAGGTCATGCATTCTTCCATGTGAACGCCGCAATATTCATCGCACGCGTCTTTGCCTTTGCAGGCCGGCGGCTTTATACCTTGTTTTATCGCCGCTAAAACTTTCTTGGACTCCTCTTGTTTTTGAGGATCCATAATGCCCGCCTCAATGGAAAAATTCAGGCATTCCTCCATATGCTCCGATGAAGAGCAATAAGCGTCGCAGGCTTCTTTGCCGCCGCAAGCGGGAGGTTTGATGCCTTTGGCTATGGCTACCTGCACTTTTTTGGCTTCGTCCAATTCCTCGCCGGACATCAATCCGTTCTTTTCAGCAAACGTTATGCATTCGTCTATGTGAGCCAGATCGCTGCAATATGTATCGCACTTGTTCTTGCCTTTGCATCCGCCCGGGCCAGCCATTCCGATATCTTTAAATTTTTTGGCTGCGTCTATTTCTTCCTTCTGCATCAAATTGTTTTTTTCAGCAAAGCTAAGGCAGGCTTCTATATTCTCTGTCTTGTCGCAATAAGCCTTGCAGGATGCTTTATCCGCGCAATTGCCCAATTCAACAACAGGAAAAGAAATTTCCGGAACGGTTCGGCTGTCTGTTTGAGCATTGGCAGAACCGATTATTGCGCCCGAAATCAGGATTCCGGAAATCAATATTAGAATACTTAAAGTATTTTTTTTCATATTTTTTTATTAAAAAGGATTGGTTTTTAAATTTGTAAAAGGATTGGTTTTGCTGTAAGGATTAGCATTTGTATCCGGCAAATTAACGACAGGCGTCGTTACGTCCGGTGAAACGTTATTTCCAATCTCAGCCGAGATGTCGGCCGCTGTTTTTTGAATATCCTCCGCCGCTTGCTGCGCCGCGGATTTTTGCATTTTTATTTTCCAATAATAATAGCCACCCAGAGCCAAAACTAAAACCACAATTATCAGAACTATTATTGATTGTTTTTTGTCCATAAATTAATTATAACAAAAATAAAGAAAAGGGGTTCCTTTCAGGTGGATAACCGACAAAAACAGCATATTTTTTGCATTTTTAAAAATTGGCTCCGGGGGTGGTCTTACGCCAAGGCTACAGAACCACTTTTATTCCGTCGCCGTCTTTCGCTTGGTTAATAATCTTTTATACGCAAAAGCTTTACCTGAACCAGTTTTCAAATATTTTTCAAAATCTTTAGCTTTATGTATATTATCAAACGCACAATAAAAAACTAGTCTCCATGGAACATATGGAGAAGTATATTTTGAAAACTTATTGTTATGATTTTCTACTCTTTTCTTTAAATCGGTTGTGTAACCGAAGTAAAATTTGTTTCCGCTTTTGCTCCAGAGAATATACACGTAATGCATATCGGCATTATAGCCGTTCTGAAGCTTTAGCGAAAGACGGCTCCGGGGGTAGGGATCGAACCTACGACCAATCGCTTAACAGGCGACCGCTCTACCGCTGAGCTACCCCGGAATTTATTTTAAAAAGAACCAACAGTGGACCCAAGCGGGCTCGAACCGCTTACCTCCTCATTGCAAATGAGGCGCTCTACCAGATGAGCTATGGGCCCTAAAACATTTTGACTAAAATGTTCGGGCGACAGCTTTACTGTTTAGCCCAAACAATAGAGTTATTCTAGCTTATTTTGGCTATATTGCAAATATTAGAATTTATGCCACAGCACCTGATTGGTCACTTCGTGATGATAGACAACTTCGGAGGATTTGATAAATGAGCCGAGGGCTTTGGGACTGCGGTCAGCCGCATTCTGCTTGTATTCCGCGTATTTTTCCTGATTGACCGGATGGAGAATCCTGCCAATAAAATCATTGCCCTTGAAAAGTTTGATTGCATCATTGATATTGTCCGGTAAAACACGGAGCCTGTCGCGCTTATCCTTATCCTTTACAAGCACCTTGCCTTCAATTCCTGTTTTTATAATCGTGTAAAGTGCCAAGTAAGGATTTGAATCGGGAGCGATAGAACGGATTTCAATGCGGGTTGAACGCTCATCACCAACGGGAATGCGAATCATGGAGCCGCGGTCAATCGGCGAAACTTTAATCTGATTGGGCGCCTCAAAATGCGGGTCCAGCCGGCGATAGGCATTGACGCTTGAATTAAAAACGAGGCAAGTTTCCGGCGCATGATTTAAGATGCGCCAGATAAAATCCCAGGCAATAGCGGATAAGCCGTCTTTCCCGTATTTGTCATAAAATATATTTTTTCCTTTTTTCGCCAGAGAAACATTCGTGTGCATACCGGAACCATTGATGCCGACAAACGGCTTCGGCAGGAAAGTTGCTGTCATTCCCAAACTGTTTGCGACTTGGCGGCAGACAAGCTTATAAAGCTGGACATTATCAGCTGCCCGCACGATATCGGAATATGAAAAGTTCATTTCAAACTGCGAAGGCGCCACTTCGGGATGGTCTTTTTCATTTTTGAATCCCATGGCGCGCTGCGCTTCCGCCGCCCTGTCAATAAATACGCGCAAGCGATCTAAGGGCAATGAATGATAATAGCCGCCTGTTGAGATGAGATTAAAAGAACCTTCTTTTTCATATTCCTGCTCGGCATTGATTCCATCAACTAAAAATCCTTCCACCTCGGCTGATGCATAAGCTGTTATGCCGTTTTTTTTCTGGAGCTGCTCCGCATAAAGCTTGAGCTGGCCGCGAAAATCGGAAATATACGGCAGGCGGTCCCGGTCAAGCACATTAACAAATATTATGACTTTGCCCGGCCCGAAAATGTCGGACGGCAGGAAACGGATACTGCCCCAGTCAATAAGCAGGCGCAGGTCGGATTCATGCTGCTGGCTGAAACCGCGGATAGAGGAGCCGTCAAAGGTCAGATTATTCGCCGAGCCAAGCAGAAATTTTTTATCATAATCAAGCATATGAAAGCGGCCTTCCAGGTCCGTAAAGCAAAGCGTCACCGCCTTGATTCGTTTTTCTTTTTGCAGGTATGCGCGATATTCTTTTTCAAGTTCCGCCGAGCTGGCCTTCTCCGCTCTATCTTGAGCGCGCAGGTTCATGGCCTCAAGCTCCCCGTAAGGAATTTCCAAAAAGTTTTTCAATGCTTTATTATTTTCCATTGATTTTGCAAAATCACGTCGCGCAAACTCAATTAAAGCGCGACGCTCTTTTATATTAATTTAATAAATATTTAATATAATTAAATACTAAATTAAACTAATTATATACTATTTTTATATAATAGCTGTGGATAACCCCTCACATACGTGCACGTGAGGGGAAAATAAACAAAACCCCGCCTTACGGCGGGGTTTTGCGGCACATATACTGTCTATATAAAAATGTGAGAACACCTCACACTCACAAAAAGAGTATAGCATACTTGTCAGAAAATTGCAAGTAAAAAGCAAATAGTGTAGAATATCGGGGCAGGCATCGGGTAGCTACCCAGCTCCACTTTCAATACTGAAAGTAAAATTAGGTAAAAAATAGGTTGCTTATTTTACACAAAGTGATGAAATTGATTGAGTGTTGAAAGTGGGGCTGGGAGGAAAGTCCGAACACAGACCAGTTTAGTCTAGGAAAGTAGAGGGTAACGCCCTCCCATAGCGATATGGAGTTGCGAACAGAAACGACCCGGTTAAGTCCGGCTGAAACGGCTAAATACTTACTCCTGTGCAAGATCGTGTCCAGCCCCACTTTTCAAAAAGTGGAGCTGGGAGAATCGCTTGAGCCTATCAGTAATGACGGGCCTAGATAAATTGCTATCCCTCTCGTATGCTTAATCGCATGTAAGGGGCACAGAATTCGGCTTATAGATGCCTGCAAAAAAACGAGAGTCCCCCGCCCAAAGCGGGGGATTTTCTATTAATATACAAATAAAACCCTGTCCCCTTCCTTTAAATTATTTTTATCTGAAAATCCGGCATTAATCTCCAAAATATATTTCGCATTAATATCCGGTCCAAAAGTTTCCGGATAGGACTCTGGCCACGCGTCTTTTTTTATATATATCACTTTCATATCTTCAGTAATCCAAACGATGTCTATTGGAAAATTCATTCCCTTCATCCAAAAATAATATTTGCCGGGATGTTCAAAAACAAACAGCATACCCTCGTTTGTTTTTAATTCATTCCGTCCTCCGAGACCTTTTTGCCGTTCGGCGTCAGTCAAAGCCAAATCAACTTTAATATTGGCCCCCGTCAATCTCACATACTTTATATTTTCCGGACTAAGGTTCTTGACAGGCTGATTGATTAGAAAAAATCCTATTACAAAAAAAACAATAACCAAGGCGAAGCTAGAGAAAGAAGAAATATTTTTTTTATTCATAATTCAGGGCTATTTAGGATCTCCGTTCCAGCCGAAAAGTTTCCCAATAGAATCCGCGCTCTCGCGTTTGCGGGCGATTTTAATCATCCCGTCCCGGGCAATAATTTTTAGCGGTGTCGCCAGAAGACAATGATGCGAAGCCAGGCCGTCTTGATACGCACCGGTATCCAAGACCGCCACAAACTGGTCCTGGTTGTCATGAAGCTTCGGCAAAAGAATATAATTTCCCCCAGCTGTGTATTTATCATCTGAATCGCAAGTGCTCCCCGCTAGCCAGGTTGTTTTCAGGGCGCCATGCATATTGTTTGCCGGAATGACGTGGAACTTTTGGTGTATAGCCCAAGTATCCTTAATGTCGTTCATAAAAGATCCGTCAATAATATACCAGGCTTTGGCATTCGCTTTCGGTATAAATTTTTTGGAAAGCACTTTGTAAATCGTCATTTCTGCCGGAGCCACGATGTATTGCCCCCACTCTACTATAAGATTTGGATGCCTGATTCCCGCTTTGTCTGATAAATTTTTAAGTATTTTGATAATCTTACTGGAAACTCCTTTAGCGGTATAAAATTTTTTCTTTTCATAAGGAATGCCAAATCCGCCGCCAATGTCCAGCGTATCAAGCGAAGGATGGATTTTTTGCAATTGTATATACATACTAAAAGCATGCTTTATGCCGTTTAAAATACTTTTTTGTGTTTTAATCTGCGACCCCAGATGGTAATGCATCACTTTAAGGTTTTTCATTTTGTTTAATTCAAGAGCATCTTTTTCTGAAAGTCCGAAACGGTCAAATTTTTTATCCCAATGCGAATCGGTTTTAATATTCAAATCTATCCGAGCTCCGATGTCGCCTTTATATTTTGAAAGCCTTTCAATTTCATCCAGACTTTCTATAATCGGCACAATATTCATACCTTTAGCGCGAAGTTCTTCTATTAAATCCAAATACTGGTCGGTTTTCGGGCCGTTGCAAAGTACGCGGATTTTGCTGTTGAATTTCTCTCCTTCCCAAAGTTTCTTTACAATCCAAAGCTCGTTGGCGGATGTCGCTTCCAGATTGGCGCCCTCGGAAAGGAGTGAAAGGATAAATTCCTTATTTTGATTCACTTTCATTGGATAGTGATAGAAAAATTTCCCCCGATAGCCGTATATTTTCATATAGGCTTGAAAATAGCCAATCAAGTCTTTTAATCTGTCTTCAATGATAAAAGGGAAAATTACCTGCAGTGGCGTGCCATATTTATACGCCAGGTCGCTTAAATTATAAATGTGATGGCCTTCAGTGGCTGTCAGTTCGCCGTCCTTATTGACACCGAAAAACTGGGTGTTGAATTCATCCGCTCCGAGCTTCCAAAATTTCTTCCAATTTTTCTGCGGTCTTTTGGGCTTTTTGGGTTTTTTCTTCGGCATCTAAGTAAAAATAATTATAGCAAGTGCTGATAAAATGTAAACCCCCACATCTATATATAAGTGTGGGGGTAAAGGATTTTAGGATTTTAAATACCCTTTTAAAAATTCCTTCTTGAATTCAAAGAAGTTGTCGTCCAGGATTGACTGCCGGATTTTTTTAACTAAATTAATAATGAAATACAAATTATGTATTGAAGCAAGAGTTGCGGCCAGTATTTCTTTACCATGAAAGAGATGGGCGAGGTAAGCGCGGGAATAGTTCGCGCATAAATAGCATTTACAATTCTCTTCAACCGCATTAAAGTCATTTTTATATTTAGCATTCATTATATTTATTTTCCCATTTTTGGTATAGAGTGAGCCATTGCGGGCATTGCGCGTCGGCGCAACGCAATCAAACAAATCCACGCCGTTTTCTATGCCCATAAACAAATCCTCCGGCTCGCCGATGCCGAGCAGATGCCGAGGCTTTTCTTCCGGCAATATTTCATTTACCCATCGGACCGCTGTCTGCATATCTTCCTTGGCAAAAGAGCCGCCGATACCAAAACCGTCAAAATCTAAACTCTTTAGAAAGTTTGCCGATTTTTTTCGGAGCGTTTCGTCTCTTCCGCCTTGCACAATACCGAACAATGCAATGTTGTTTTTTTTATTTAATTTATCATGTTCTTCTAAACTTCTTTTTGCCCAATTATGAGTTCGTTCCAACGCCTCTGTCTGATATCTAAAATCTTCCGCCGGGCTGGTGCACTCGTCAAAAGCAAAAATTATATCTGCGCCCAGGTTGTGCTGGATTTGGATTGATTTTTCCGGAGTGATGTAATGGATGCTGCCGTCCAAGTGCGATTTAAAAGAAACCCCGTCCTGTCCGATTTTAGCCAAACGAGGAGCACCAGAGTCATCAAAGCGTTCCGGAATCAACAAGGACGAATCGGTAATTTTTGTGATTTTAGAAACCTGCTTACCATAAGCTGCGCCCAGGGAAAAAACCTGAAAGCCGCCGGAATCGGTAATTATAGGGCTATTCCAATTCATAAATTTATGCAGACCGCCCGCTTTGGCTACCAACTCATCACCAGGCTGTAAATATAAATGATAGGTATTGGCTAAAATTACTTCAGCTCCCAGATCCCTAGCCTGCTCGGGGGTCAGAGCTTTCACGCTGGCTTTCGTGCCGACCGGCACAAAAGCCGGAGTCTGAATAACTCCATGCGCTGTAGTGATGACTCCCACCCTTCCTAAACAATTTTCCAATTTTTTCTCTATTTTGAAATGCATTGATTTTGCGAAATCACGTCACGCAAGTTAATTCTGATGAATTATGTCGTGTTCTCCTTTAAAACACGACCGGCGCGACGCTTCTATATTTCCACTTCCACGAATTTTAACTCCTGAATATTGACCGGGCTGGAAAGCAACGCTTTGGCAAAAGGATTGCGTGGGTCAGAGATTATCTTTTCAACAACAGCCAAAAGCAGAGAATTAATGCCGGGCAAAACCACCTGATCTCCTTTTTGCAAGATAAAATCTTTAGGCATTGTCATTTCAAAATTTCCCCCGCCCCGCCCGACAACTTCCATAAAAACATCCCCGCCTGCGTGAGCAGACCGACCCGCAATTATAGCCTGCGTTCTTTCTCCTGCATTTGAAAACAAAATTACTTTGGAAGAATTGTCATAAGCAAGGCTCACGCGCCCAATCGGCACATTACCTAGGGCAAAAACTATATTCCCCGTTTTTACTCCCCTGTTCGTGCCCGTATCAATGATAAGCGTATCATAAGGAGATTGATTCGGTTTGGACAAAATAGCGGATAAAATCATCTTAACCTTTTCGTTTTTCCCTGCCTTGCCGACAGGCAGACGTCCTAAAATTTCCTTGATTTTTAAATTCTCATCCAAAATAGAATTGTAATTCGCTGTTCTTGCTTCTTGTTCGTTCAGTCTCAATTTCAAATCTTCATTTTCCCAAAGAAGAGATTTTTTGGAATAAAAATAGGAACCGGCATCTGATAATTTTCCATTTATGTTATTTCCTAAAATTAAAACCGGGCGGAAAAGCCATCCGCTCATATAGGACAGCCCGTTAAAAATTCCCGTTCTGAAATAAAATAAAACAATCAAAACAAAAGCGCTAAGCGCAATATTTAAAAATTTTTTTCTTTTATTTTTTTTATCTAGGAGGTAGCTCATCTTGGTTGCCAATCAGAATTTCTTTATAAAGAGGAAGATTGTCCAGAATTACCCCCGTCCCGCGAGCCACGGCCGAGAGCGGATCTTCCACTACATAAACCGGAATTTTAAGAACTCTTTGTAAAAGCTGGTCAAGCCCCGGAAGCAAAGCCCCGCCGCCGGACAAAGTAATCCCCCGATGCATTATGTCGGATAAAATTTCCGGCGGTGTCGTTTCCAGCATGTCTTTCACGCCTTCTACCAGACTTTTGATTGAAGATGAAAGCGCTTCACGAATATCGGAATCCGTCACCACTACTTCGCGCGGCAATCCGGTAAGAAGGTCCCGTCCGTGGACTTCTGTTTCCATGTATTCTCCCTGGACAACGGAACCGATGGCAATCTTGACCATCTCGGCTGTCCGCTCTCCAATCAGTATTTTAAATTCATCGCGCATATAAGTGATAATGTCATTATTCAGCCGGTCGCCGGCTATTTTCAGATTTTTTGACTTGACGATTCCGCCCAAGGAAATTACCGCAACATCTGTCGTTCCGCCGCCGACGTCTATAATCATGGAACCAACGGGGTCTTTGATTGGAAGCCGGATGCCGATGGCGGCCGCCATCGGTTCTTCTACCAGGAAAACTTCCCTGGCGCCGGCGGAGCGCGCCGCATCGTAGACTGCCCGCGTTTCAACGTTAGTCGTGCCGGATGGCACGCCGACCAGGACTCTCGGCCGCGCCAACTTTTTGGACATTTTGTCGGCTTTGTTTATCAGATAGGAGAGCATTTCTTCGGTTACTTCAAAATCGGAAATAACGCCATCCACCAGCGGACGGATAGCTTTGATGTGCCCGGGAGTGCGCCCGAGCATTTCTTTGGCCTGCACGCCAACTGCCAGGATTTGATTGGTTTTGATGTTGACTGCCACGACTGAAGGCTCGTTGATTACGATACCGTGGCCTTTCAAATACACCAAGGTATTGGAAGTGCCCAGATCTATGCCGATGTCGTTGGAGATTAATTTGTAGAATTTTTCAAACATAATTAAGAACGGTTCTTAAGAAGTTTCCCCAAGAACCGTTCTTGTTAATTCTTCTAAAGAAACAATTTTTCCTTTCTCTTCAGCACGTTTTTTTAATTCTATTCCTTTTTCTTTTATACTCCGTAGAGATACAACCGCGCGAAATGGTATTCCAAGTAAATCCGCATCAGAAAACTTTTCTCCAGCCGATATGTTCATTCGGTCATCGAACAGGACTTCAATACCCGCTTTCGATAAGCTTTTATAAACTCTATCAGCTTCTGCCGAAGTTGTTTCATCGTCCCCAAGCGCAAGCAAATGCACCTGAAATGGCGCTATAGATTCCGGCCAAATTATACCTTTATCGTCGGCCAGAACCTCTACCACCGTGCCCAAGAGACGCCCCAGCCCTATGCCATAACAACCCATTAAAACAGGGTGTTTTTCCCCTTTTTCGTCTGTAAAGGATAAATCAAACGGCGCTGAGTATTTTGTTTTTAAGTCAAAAATATTCCCAACCTCAATAGCTCTTTGCTCGACTAATTTTTCCTTTTTCAGATTAAGCTGGTTTAAAATCTCATCACTTAAAACCTCCTTATTCACGGCAACACCGCTCGCTTCATCAACATAGATAACATCTTCGCCCACGGGAGTAATGGTTTGAAATTCATGCGAATATTTTGCAAAAGTCCCGCCTGAAGCGAAAGTCATATAAGTCAGGTGCCCAATACCGACTCTGGAAAAAATAGTTTTATAAGCATCTTGCATTTTGCTGTAAAAATTTTCAAAGTCCCCAGCCGAAGTGTGAAAAGAATACATGTCTTTCATGATAAATTCCCTACCACGCAACATTCCGGACTTGGCGCGAAGTTCCATTCTAAACTTATTTTGAATTTGATAAATATAGAGCGGAAAATCTTTATGCGAGGAAATATAATTTTTTAAAATTGGAACAACTATTTCTTCATGGGTGGGTCCCAGGGCAACTTCCCGACCGGAAGAATCTCCGACTTTGTATAAATCATCCATTGCCTGCCACCGGCCGGTTTTTTCCCAATTTTCTTTCGGCTGCATTGTGGACATCAGGACTTCCTGCCCACCGACTTTATCCATCTCTTCCCTGATTATATTTTCAATTTTCCTTAAAACCCGAAGCCCCAGCGGCAGGTAGCTATAAACTCCGGCCATTTCTTTGTGAACAAAACCCCCGCGAATAAGCAATTCGGCGTTTCTGGAAACTTCATCCGCCGGACTCTCTTTTCTGGTCCTGGTAAAAAGCTTAGATTGTCTCATGCTGTTAATCATACTTGCATCTTACCCGAAAAAAGTCTTTTGGTCAAAGCAAAAACTCTTCCATAAAATAGAAGAAAAATTTGCAAAAAAGAGAGTTTTCTGCTATATTATTCGTATGCAAAAAACAGATATTAGGAAAGATTCAGATACAATAATAGAAAAAATGTTCAAAGCCGGAGCGCATTACGGCTACAGCAAGACCAGAAGACACCCTTCTGTTTCTTCGTATATATACGCCACAAAAAATAACGGAGACATCATAAATCTTGAAAAAACAGGTGTGATGCTGGATGAAGCCGTGAAATTTGTAAAAAACCTGGGAGCTCAGGGTAAAGTTGTCCTTTTCGTCGGCACAAAACCTGAAGCCAAAGAAACAATCAAAAATGTTGCGGAATCCCTGAATATGCCCTACGTCATGGAAAGATGGATAGGGGGCACCCTCTCTAATTTCATAGAGATAAAAAAAAGGATTGCCGAACTGGAAAATTACCATAAAGACAGCCTTGAGGGCGGACTGGATAAGTACACAAAAAAAGAACGAGTGATAATGGCTAAAAAAATAGAAAAACTCACAAGATATTATTCCGGACTGATTGGCTTAAAAAAAACTCCGGATGCTTTATTTATTATAGACGGAAAAGCGGAGCATATTGCCCTAACTGAGGCAAAAAAAGGAAATGTGCCTATCGTTGCTTTGGTAAACTCTGATTCAAATATTAAAGGTATTGATTATCCGATTATTGCCAATGATTCCGGAATTCCATCCATCAAATTTTTTGCCGCCGCTATTGCCGATGCTTATAGAGAAGGTCAAAATTCCGCGCCGGTTAAAACATTTTAAATCCACATGTCTATTCAAATCACCACAGAGCAAATAAAAGGGCTCCGCGATATGACTGGCATTTCGGTAATGCAATGTAAGCGCGCCTTGGAAGAAGCCGAAGGCGATATAAAAAAAGCGCTGGCTATCTTAAAAAAAACAAGCTCGGATATTGCGCTTAAAAAAGTTAATCGTGAAGTTAAAGACGGAAAAGTTTGCATTAAAACAGGAAACCTGCCTCCTGCCCGCGCAGGCGGGGCGCAGGCAGGTAAAAAAGCAGTCTTGGTGTCTTTGCGCTGTGAGACCGATTTTGTCGCCAGAAATGAAGACTTCGCTAAGCTGCTGGAAAATCTTGCGGAAAAAGCGATAAAAGTCGGAGTAGAAGAAATGAAAAAGGAGGCCAAAGACATGATTGATGCTATAATCCAGAAAACCGGAGAAAATATCCAGCTTGGCGACACATATGAAGTAAATGGAGGTATTTTGGGAAATTACGTGCATAATAATAAGACTGGAGTTATCGTAAGCTTGACAGGGGGTGATGCGGAACTTGCAAAAGATATAGCCATGCACATAACTGCCATGAAGCCGGAATATATTTCGCAAGACGAAATAACAGAAGATGCCAGAAAAATAATGAAAGAAATTTTCGAAAAAGAAATAGCCAGTATGGACAAGCCTGCGGAAATAAAAGAGAAAATGCTTCTCGGAAAAATGGCGGCCTATTTCAAAGAAAAAACCCTGCTTGACCAGGCATTCATAAAAAACGGGGAAGAAACAGTGGGCCAGCTCCTGGAAAAAGCCAAGGCAAAAATAAAAGAAGTAAAAGCTTGCTTAATATAAGAATTAAAATATGTATTTTCTTTTAATTTTATTTTTTACATCGCTTCTCGGAATCATTTTTATGATCGGGAAAAAGTTGGTTTTACTGAAAAACGGGCAGATATTGAGCAGAGAAGAAACTTTTTTAAAAGCCCCTTATTTGGAAGAATGGAAGCATTTGACCGTTAAAAACATAAAAAAGCACGGTTATACGGGGCTCGTAGCCACAATCAGACTCTATGTCCGATCTTCCAATCTTTTAAAAAATAAATATCAAGAAGTAAAAATTAGAATAAAAAATGTGCGCGAAAAGAGCCAAAACGGCGGCTTATCAGAAAAAAAGGAAGCCAGTAAGTTTTTAAAAATGATTTCGGAATACAAACATAAAATCAGAGAAATAAAGCATAAAATACACGAGGAAGAAAATTTGTAAATGTGTTAGTATATTGAAGTTAAAATAATATTGCCGGCATAGCTCAGTTGGTAGAGCACTTCTTTTGTAAAGAAGATGTCCGGGGTTCGATCCCTCGTGCCGGCTCAATAGATAATTAAGGACTTGTTTTATTGTTCCCTGCGGATGTTGTTCCCTGAAGCTTGAAAGATTCCCTGACCCGGGATGAAAGCTCGTCTATGTCATGGAAACCGGTCAATACATCATCGTCAATCACCAGCGCCGGAAGCACAGTATCTTTTATCTTGTAAATTTGCAGCATGGATTTTACAGCTGAAAGGTCGGTACTATAATCAAAAGAATAAACGCGAAGCTCCGGATATTCCGTGCGCAGGCTTGAAAGCACTAGACTTTCCCGCTCACACAAGCCGCAATTTGCCGCTGTTGTATAAAAATAAAGAATAAATGCGGATTTTACCCCGCAGCGCGCGGAAATCTTTTTTGCCAGCAGATAATCCTTAATCTGCAGCAATGAATAATATTTTTTCAAATAAGACACCTCATCCGTAGCGCCTAAATTTTTTTGGCTCCATTCCAGCTTATTGCCCAATTCGCCAAGCTCGTCAGAAAATACTGAATCGGAAATATTCTTGCAAGAAAGTTCGGAAAGCAGGGAAAATTGGGTTTCCGAGGAAAGAATATCTATGGCTATTTTATCTTGAATCGCTTTCAGTTGATTGATTTTTTGACTGCCAAAATAATTGCTGAGATAGCTGGCACTGGCGAAAAGACCCACGGTAATCAAAAACACGATTAAATATTTTTTCCAGTCAATATTATTATCCATATATTTATCTCCAAGTCGGTTTTTTGGATAAAATGGTATTGTAAACTCCTTTTATAAGCCAAAATGGAGCGATAATGCTAAAAACGGGAAAGAAATAAAGCATATTAAGGGAAAAAAGAGTTTTCTCTTCGGTCATTTTCCGCCCAAAAATTATTGCAAAAATTACCAAAAAATATATGACGAACACAAGAAACATAAAAGACCGGGTATTTATAAAAAAGGTATCAAAATAAAGACTTTTGATGGAGAAATAGAATCCGATAGTATTCAAAACTATAATCTTTGAATATAAAAAATTTCCCAAGTTATATATAATCTGGCCGAAAAGGTAGCTGACCGAAAAAATGGAGATAATTCCCATAGGCAGGGTAAAAGTGGCGAAATTACCGTATTTTTTTCTGAATAAAACATCGCGGTAATCAATCGTGTTATTTATAAAACCATAAATCCAGCGCACTCTTTGGCGGTAAAGCTTTCCGATTGTCGGCGGCGTATTGGTATAAACATACGCATCATTGCAATGCTCTATTTTATAGCGATTTTTCTGCATGCGATAAGCAATTTCCATATCTTCCGTGTTGTGGCCATGGCGATATGGTCCTAGTTCATCAAATACTCTTTTCCTGAAAATTGTCAGAGGTCCCGGAGTTACATTGATAGCTCCCAAAAAACCGAGCATCTTTTTAAGATAAACTCCCATATTGTACTCGGCTTTCTGCGCGTATTGGATAAAGTTTTTCGGATTATGCACAATCACTGAGGGGGCTACAGCCATGATACTGGGATTTTTTTCAAAATAACCCATAATTCGGACAAGCGACTCCGGATCTGTCACGGAATCCGCATCAAGACAGCCAAAAAAATCAGTCTCTAGATTTTCCAGTCCCAGATTCAGCGCGGTATATTTTCCCCCATTTTTCTTGTAAAAAACTTTTATGTTGGGATATCCCGAAAATTTATTTATTACATTCCAAGTGCCGTCGGTAGACCCGTCATCCACGAGAAAGATTTGAATCCTATCTTGGGGGTAATTCAAATCAAGCAGAGAGCGTACTGTTTTATAGACAGTTTTTTCTTCGTTCCAGCAAGGCACGGTAATCGTCACCTTTGGATAAAAGCTGAGCTTAATTTTTTCATTTCTTTTTCTGGTGACTATCTTTTTCCTGTTCTCAAAAAAAGTGACGAAAAAAAAGACCTGCACGTAAACAGAAAAAAAGACCAAGATATAAAATATAACATCCGAAATTGAAGTCATGCGCTTACTGCCAATATAGCATTTTAGAAGTTAGATGTAAACCCGTCACACTTACTTTTATGACACAACTAAATTAAATTATTACATATCGTTAAAGTAAGTGTGCGGGTAAATGAAAAAACAAAAATTACATTTTCTTGTCCATACCCCCCGCTTCACAAGAAGCACAAGCTTCCATGCATTTCTTGCACCTGCAGCCAAAAATCTTCATAACTGCGGCGAGACCCACAAGAACATAGACGACTCCTTCAGCAACCGGCCAAGAGCCGAGAAGTAGATTGACAACATTCCAATTGCTGCCATTGCCCATCAACAATGCCACGCCTACCAAACCCCAATTCAAGCCTCCTATAATCAATAAGGGCTTCCTGACTTTCCTTACAACACACCCACTTTTACAACAACCTTTTCCATTACACATATATTTTTCTTAAATTAATCCCAACGCTCTCGGGTCGGGACTCCGACTTTACATCGGGGTTAATAAAAAAGACCTTTATGTTAATACAGTTATTATATCATATTCTTAAAATATGCTACAATGGTATATTACAAGTTAAATAGCAGAAGAAGTCGCGCTTCAATGGACAATTGCGCGACACGATTCTGCAGAATCGAAATATGCAAAACAATGACCAAAAACCGATAGCCGGGGCAATCCTTATCGTAGGGGTTCTCATCGCCGGAGCAATTCTGTTAAAAGACAGCAAGGCGCCAATAGTAAATGCACCAGCTGCAAACAATGAAAAAAATCCGACAACCGGAAGACCGGTCTCATCGGCTGACCATATAATAGGAAGCCTGAATGCAAGATTAGTTATAGTAGAATATTCGGATCTTGAATGTCCGTTTTGCAAAGTATTTCACGACACAATGCATAAAGTGGTAGATAACAGCAACGGCAAGGTTGCTTGGGTGTTTAGGCATTACCCGATTCCCCAACTTCATTCAAAAGCTTTTCGCGAAGCCGAGGCCACGGAATGCGCTTGGGAGCAGGGCGAAAATGACGCTTTTTGGAAATATACAGACAGGTTGTTTGAGATTACTCCATCCAATAACGGCCTGGATGCGGCTTTACTGCCTGAGATTGCCGAATATGCCGGATTGAATGTCGCGTCTTTTAATGATTGTCTGGTTAGCGGAAAATTCACAAATAAAGTTCAAGCTGATATTGATGATGGAATCAAGGCAGGCGTAAATGGAACCCCGTCTTCTTTCATCCTGCAAAAGGGTTCCCGCGTTGATACTATCCCGGGTGCCCAGCCGTATGAATCGGTGATGCAAAGATTAAGCGAGATAAAATAAATAAAACTAGTCAAAATAATTTTTCAGACGGGAAATTTTGTCGTGTTGGCGAAGTTTTTCGTGAACCTTGGCTTCAATTTGGCGAATACGCTCGCGGGTAACACCGAATTCTTCCCCTACTCTTTCCAGCGTATGCTGAATGCCGTCAAGCAGGCCATAGCGCATTTCAAGAATTTTCCGCTCTTTCGGGTTAAGTTCATCCAAAACTTCGCGAATCTGGTCGGAGAGAATCCGGCGGGAAGATTCCTGGTCGGGACGCAAGATTTTATCGTCCGGAATAAAGTTTTCCAGGGTTGACTTGTCGTCATCGTCCCCCACCGGCTGTTCCAGGGATACAGTCTCCTGGCTGATATTTTCAATAACATGGATTTTTTCAACCGGGATGCCCATCTCGGTCGCAATTTCTTCGGCTAGCGGTTCCCGGCCTAAATCCTGGCTGAGCCTCCGGTGTGTCTGCTTATATTTGGAAATTGTTTCCACCATATGCACCGGTATGCGAATAGTTCTGCTCTGATCAGCCAAGGCACGGGTAATGGATTGGCGAATCCACCAAGTAGCGTAAGTAGAAAATTTATATCCTTTGGTCCAATCAAATTTTTCCACCGCCTTGAACAAGCCCAAATTCCCCTCCTGAATCAGGTCAAGCAGAGTTAAATTCGCGCTCCGGCCGACGTATTTTTTTGCGATTGAAACCACCAGACGCAAATTAGCGCGGGCCAATAAATTCTTTGCTTCCATATCCCCGCGCTCGATGCGCTTGGCAAGATCCTTCTCGTCACCCGCACGAATGAGAGGATATTGCCCTATTTCTTTCAGATACATTTGAATTGAATCATGCAAGCTTGATTTATTTAAATCTTTATCATTAAGGTCAAGGTCGAGATTAAGCAAATTTCCGCCTTCCAACACATCAATCGAGGCTGCAGAAAATTTCTCATAAAGCTCGTCTAAAAACAAAATATTGTTTTCGATGTCCGGAAAAGTTTTTAATATCTCGTCATAAGTGATAAACCCGCGCTTTCTTCCTTTTTCTATAAGAATATTTGCCAAATGAGCTAGGTTTTCGGCTTTCTTTTCAGCATAAGATAATTTTTTGGTTTTCGGGGCTTTTTTAACTATTTTACGGGGCTTTTTTTTGATTTTTTTTACCTTTTTGCTTTTTCTCTTTTTCGCAACTTTCGCTTTTTTATTTAATTTTCTGTTTTTCTTTTTCATTAATTTTTTATTTACGATTATTTTTAATATTCTCTTTTTTCTTATTCAATTCATTTATTTCCTTCAAAATCTTTTTACCTATTTCCTCATTAGACGTTTGTCTTAATTCCAGCATTTTCTTGCTTAACTCTTCATTAATATTTTCTTCTTCAAGATTCAGAAACATCTCCGTTATGCTATTTTCTAATTTTTCGTTGTTCGTATAAAATACTTCTGCTTCGAATATAAGATCTTGTTTGACAACTTCATACTTTTTATAAACTTCTCCTAATTTTTCAAAAATTGCCTTAAAGTCTATAGCGGACGTTGGACGTCCGAGTTCCGGACGTCCAACGTCCGCTAAGCTTTGCTGCCAAAGAGCGATGCCCAAGAGTTTTCGCTCTATGTAATCTTTTCTGTACATCTTGGTTAAGCTCTCTCCCGCTTCCTTAATTTCTTCTTTTTCATATCTGAACTCTTGCTCAATTTTTTTTAAATCATCCTGTAATGCATTTTGAGATATGCCCGAAAGGTCGCTAATCTTTTTTATAAAATGCATTTTTTCTATCGAGCTTTCGAGCGCATTTACAAACGGTAATATTGTGCCTTTTATTTCCCTACCGGCCTTACGGGTGTCATTGCTATAATTTTTTAAAACTTTACTTAAAAGAAATTCTATAACGTGTTTAGAGTTTTTAATGGCTTCGCGCCAGGCATCCGAACCCGTCTTCCCAATCAAATCCGCCGGATCGACACCATCAGGCATATCCACCACTTTTACATCCATCCCCAAAGAAAGAGCGATTTTGCCGGCACGAATGGTCGCACTTGCCCCCGCCTTATCAGCATCAAAAGCAAGCACTAGATTCTCCGATAGGCGCCGCACCAGTCCTAAATTGCTTACAACATTTTCTTTTGAAACAGTAGAATCCGATAAAGCTGTGCCGGATGTCGCGATTGTGTTTTTATATCCCGCTTGATGCGATAATATCAAATCCATCTGACCTTCCACTAAAACAGAGAAGTTGTTCTTGCGGATGGAATCCTTAGCCTTATCAATTCCGTAAAGCACCGCATTTTTGCTGAAAATGGGCGTCTCGGGAGAGTTTAAATATTTCGGTTCTCCTTCCCCTGTAATTCTTCCCGAAAACGCTATAACTCTTCCGCTTGAATCATTCATGGGAAACATAATTCTATTGCGAAAACGATCATAGTATCCTTTCTCCGTTTTTTTAATTAGCCCGGCACGCTCTATTTCTAAATCACTAAAACCTGTCAACTTCAAGTGTTCATAAAGCGTCCGCCAGTCATCCTTCGCAAATCCAATACCAAAATCTTTGATTGTTTTTTCGCTCAGTCCTCGAGATTTTAAATATTCTATTTGTTTCGTTTCTAAGTTAGAAATAAAGAACTTCTCTGCTTTCTCCATCGCCCTGTATAATTTTTCTTTTTCGCTTTCCGCTTCTTTCATTTCTTTGCTGTAAGCCTTAAGAGGCACTCCGGCCCTATCTGCAAGAAGTTTTAATGCGCCTTTAAAATCAAGCCCTTCAAATTCCTCGACAAAGGTAAAAATATCACCCGACGCCCCGCAGCCAAAACAGTAATAAGTGCCGCGGTCGGGAGAAATGAAAAACGAAGGGGTTTTTTCATTGTGGAACGGGCATTTCGCCTTCAGGTTTACGCCTGTCTTCTCGAGCTTTATATAGGAAGAGACTACTTCTTCAATCGATAGCCTCTCCTTAATTTTTTGTACGGGGGAATTCATGAATCTTTATCTTTGGTTGTTTTTAAAATTTTCATAAATAAGCTTATAAATTATAGATAATCTGGGTTTGATATACATGTTTCTAATAACTGCCTTGACACATATTTCATATTTGCTATACTTCGGTAGTAAATGGCTTCGGCCTCCGAGAAACCCCCGCAAGGGGGTTTCGTCTTTTATGGAAGAATATTATGTATTTTCTTAATTATCGTACCAAAGTCATTCTCTTTTATCATACCAATTTTTCTTGAAAGCCTTCTACTATCCAAAAGTCTTATCTGTGATAAAATACCGGCATAAGTCTTTCCACTGAACTCATATTGGTGATAATAGTTATTGTTTTTCTTGGAGCTTGTTAATGGTATCGCTAAAAATATACTGTTATTGAATTTTCTAATAATAAGGATAGGTCTTTCAAATAATTCATTTTTCCCATCTTCTTCATAACCTATATTTTTACCAAGTGAACAAAACCATATTTCTCTTTCGTGGAAAAAGACATTAGATTTCTTGGTTGATAAACTTTTTTTTAATTTATTCCAATCGTCATATTCTTTTTCCATATTTTTATTATTCTTTTTTAGAAACAACTTCTCTATTTTTAAATCCGGTTCCGGCCGGAATCAGTCGTCCAATAATGACATTTTCTTTAAGCCCCCGCAGAAAATCCACTCCGCCTTTAATGGCATTTTCAATCAGGACGCGATTGGTGTTTTGGAATGAAGCGGCCGAGAGCCAGCTCTTGGTGCGGAGTGATACTTCGGTAATGCCGAGCACTACTGTTTCGGCTTTTGCTTCTTTTCCGTTTAAGTCGGCGACTCTTTGATTTTCTTCTATAAAGGCCGTATTCTCAACGATATCGCCGATTGAAAAATTAGTTTCACCTGCATCTTTTATTTTTCGCCGAGAAAACATCTGACGAATAATTATTTCCGTATGCTTTCTGGATATTGAGGCACTTTGAAGCTCATAAACTTTGTTTATTTCAGTAATGATATATTCTTCAACCAATTCTTTATTGCCCAATTTAAACATTTCGGCAATATCGGCCGATCCATCGGTCAAAAGCTGTCCTTTTTTTACCTGCTCCCCTATTTTTACGATTGGCATTCTACGGAAAGCCACAGTGTATTCCATCTCGTTTTTCTTGCCGTCAACCTTGCTGTCAGATAGAATTTTAATTATTTTCTCTTTCCCGTCTTTAGCTTTGATTTCTATTATCTCGCCATCGGTCTCGGAAATAACTGCGGGATTTTTTGGAATCCTTCTTTCAAATATTTCCTCAACACGCGGCAGACCGGTCGTGATATCGGTTCCCGCCACGCCTCCGGCATGAAAGGTGCGAAGCGTAAGCTGCGTGCCGGGCTCACCGATAGCTTGAGCCGCGATAATGCCGACAGCCTCGCCTTGTTCCACCAGATGATTGCGCCCCAAATCAAGCCCGTAACACATCACGCAAAGACCGTGCACCGTTTTGCACGTAAGCGGAGAACGGACGAATACTTCCGCAAAACCCGCTCCTTCAATATTGTATGCTTCTTCTTTGGTAATCAAAAATCCTTTCTTGTAGATGACCTTGCCGTTTTTGTCTTTAAGGTCGCCTGCGAGTATGCGTCCCCGGATGTTTTTTGAAAGCGGAATTTCAATTCCGGAAATATTTTCCCTGGTAACTATTTTTCCTTCTTTCGTGCCGCAATCCTCTTCGGTAATCACAACATCCTGCGCCACATCCACCAATCTTCGAGTCAAATACCCGGCTTTCGCGGTGTTAAGCGCCGTGTCGGAAGCGCCTTTTCTGGCGCCATGAGTGATAACGAAATATTCAATCGGGGAAAGTCCTTCTTGATAGCAAGGAATAATCGGAAATTCCAGTGTCTTGCCCTGGTTATTTTGAATAAGACCAATCATGCCTATCATTTGTACTAGAGAACTCATCGTACCGCGGGCTCCGGAAGTAACCAAGTCAAAGGTAGAGCCATTCTGGTCAAGAGTGCCTGGCAGGACTTTTTCCAAATCTCTCTTGGTATGGGTCCAGATTTCAATAATTTTCTGGTATTTTTCTTCTTCGGAAAGCAAACCTTCGCTCCATTGGGCCAATACTGCTTCTTCCAGTTTTTTACCTTGTTCTATAATCTTCGGCTTTAAGGGAGAAACCTCCACATTGTCCAATCCCCAAGTAGTGCCGGAAACTGTCGAGTATTTGAAGCCGAATTCCTTGATTTTATCCAGAATAGGAGGAGTATTGTCCACGCCGCAGTGTATGATAAGCTCGTCCAAGAGCGAGGATAATCTTTTTTGGTTCATTTCATCGTTCACGTAGGTAAAATCGTTAGGCAAAATGCTGTTGAAAAGAAGTTTCCCCACAGAGGTCTCAAAAATTCCCCCGTCAAACTTTCTATATTTGTGCGTATCGGTCGCGAGAACTTTTATTTTGGCGCGCAGAGACACAACTCCGTAATCATGGGCGGTAATAGCGGTATTCGGACTGGAAAAATATTTTCCTTCTCCTTTTTCCCCATCGACAGATTTGGTCATCCAATAAGCCCCTAGGACAATATCCCGGCTTGAATGTACTATCGGGTCTCCATTTTGCGGCTTGAGCAGGTTTTTATTGGCTGCCATTAATTCTCTGGCTTCCCATTGCGCTTCCTCAAGAAGCGGAACATAGACAGCCATCTGGTCTCCATCGAAGTCAGCGTTGAAAGCCTGGCAAACCAGGGGATGCACCTGAATAGCGTTGCCTTCAATTAAAATCGGATTAAAAGCCTGAATACCCAAGCGATGCAGGGTCGGCGCGCGGTTGAGCAGCACATATTTTCCCTGAATGACTTCTTCCAACATCGCCCAGACTTCTCCGGTCCTCTCTTCTATAAGCTTGTTGGCTCCGCGGATATTGAATGCAAGTTCCGCCTGTAGAATTTTTGAAATTACGAATGGCCGGAAAAGCTCGAGCGCCATATGCTTCGGCAATCCGCATTGGTTGAGCTTGAGCTGGGGACCGACGACGATAACCGAGCGTCCCGAATAGTCTACGCGCTTTCCCAGCAAATTCTGGCGAAAGAGGCCTTGTTTTGACTTTAGATTATCCGACAGGGATTTCAAGGGGCGTTTTTGGGACTGACTCATCGCCGCCGAATCGTTCTGCTTGGCAATCGAGTTGTCAATCAATGCGTCAACGGCTTCCTGAATGATTCTTTTTTCGTTTCGTAAAATTACATCCGGGGCATTAATTTCTTTCAATTTTTTCAAGCGATTGTTTCTATTTATCACCCGGCGATAAAGATCGTTCAAATCGGAAGTTGCGTGCCTGCCCCCGTCGAGAGCCACCATCGGGCGAAGTACCGGCGGAATAACCGGAATAACCGTTAGAAACATCCATTCCGGCCTGATTCCCGCGTAAGTCATCGCGCGGATAAGGGAGAGCCTTTTTTGCAGTTTTTCTTTTTCAGCCGCGCTCGCTTTTTCCGCCATCTTCTCCGTGAGATGTTTTAATTTGTTTAAATCAAGATTCTTAAAAATAGAATAAATCGCCTCGGCACCGATATTGGCTTCAAAACAAGTACCGTATTTCAAAGAGTAATGATGGAAGGAAATTTCGTTCAATACTTTACCTTCGTAAATTTCTCCGATTTCTTTCTTGGTGATGGAAAGCAAAGTTTTCAGCTTCTCGCGGATGTCGTCATCAGCCGAATTTTTTAATTTGGTTTTATATTCCTTGTCCAGACCCGACAGAATATTTTCTTTTTCCTCTTCGTGAACCTTGGTAATGATATATCCGGCAAAATAGATTACTTTTTCAAGATCGGAAACGGAAATATTCAGGAGAATGCTCATGCGGGAAGGCACTCCGCGCAGAAACCAAATATGCGAGACCGGAGTGGAGAGCTCAATGTGTCCCATGCGCTCCCGGCGCACGATAGAGCGCGTAACTTCGACTCCGCATTTTTCGCAAATGATGTCTTTGTAGCGAATTCGGCGGTATTTTCCGCAGTAACATTCATAATCTTTTTCCGGTCCGAAGATTTTCTCATCAAAAAGGCCTCCGCGCTCGGACCGTCCGGTGCGGTAATTTATTGTTTCCGGTTTGGTAACTTCCCCAAAAGACCATTCTTTTATCTGCTCCGGAGACGCGAGCCGGAGCGCGATGCGGTCAAATTCAGTTGTGTTGAGAGTTTTCATATTTTTTTATTTATCTCCGGATTTTTTTAAATCGACATCAAGCGCAAGACCTCGCAGATAATTCAAGAGCACATTGAAGGACGCGGGAGAATTTGGCGGCCTAATTTTTTCATTTTTGATAATGGAATCAAATGTCTGAGAACGGCCTAAGATATCGTCGGATTTGATGGTAAGCATTTCGCGCAAAGTATAAGCCGCGCCATAGCCTTCAAGCGCCCAGACTTCCATTTCTCCGAATCTCTGTCCCCCGCCCTGAGCTTTTCCGCCCAAAGGCTGCTGAGTAATAAGCGAATAAGGTCCGATGGAACGCATGTGAATCTTGTCTTCCACCATGTGGTGCAATTTGAGCATATACATATAGCCCACAGCCACATCCTGCTGGAAAGCCTCTCCGGTACGGCCGTCAAAAAGTTTTAATTTCCCATTCTCCGGCAACCCGGCTTTAATCAATTCTTCTTTTATTTCTTCATGCCGCGCCCCCAAGAATGGCGGAACAATAGCCTGATAGCCGAGACTGTTGGCAGCCATGCCTAAGTGCATTTCCAAAATCTGCCCCAAATTCATGCGGGAAGGAACGCCGAGTGGAGTCAGGATAATATCAATCGGGGTTCCGTCTTCCGCGTAAGGCATGTCTTCTTCGGGAAGAATGGTTGAAATGACTCCTTTATTCCCGTGCCTTCCGGAAAGCTTGTCCCCGACTGAAATATTCCTGATCTGCGCGACTTCAACCACGATTTTTTTGATGATTCCGGCTTCAAGCGCATGCCCTAAATCACGGGAGAAAATCTTTACGCCAATAATGCGCCCGCGCTTGCCATGTTCCATACGGAGCGACGTATCTTTCACGTCGCGCGCTTTCTCGGCAAAAATTGAACGAAGGAGCCGCTCTTCCGGGGTAAGCTCGGTCTCGCCTTTGGGGGTAATCTTGCCAACCAAAATATCATTTTCCCGGACTTCCGCGCCGATGCGGACAATGCCGTCTTCGTCGAGATCTTTCAATTTTAATTCGCCGACATTCGGTATGTCGCGGGTGGTTATTTCGGGCCCGAGCTTGGTATCGCGGACCACGCAGGTAAATTCTTCAACATAAACGGAAGTGAATTTGCTATTTTTAACCAGGCGCTCGGAAACAATTATCGCGTCTTCGTAGTTGGATCCGGACCAGGACAAAAAAGCCACAAAAATATTTTGCCCGAGAGAAATCTGCCCATTTACCGTGCTGCTGGTATCTGCCAATATATCGCCTTTCTTCACTTTATCGCCTACGTTCGGGAGTGGGCGTTGATGAAAGACTGCAAAATTGTTATTTCTCAGAAAATTAATCAAGTTGTAAATTTTTTCTGTTTTTCCCTTGACGACTATTTTTTTTGCATCTAAATAAGAAACAACCCCGTCTTCCAGGCAGATAACCAGCCGGCCTGAATCGCGCGAGGCCGATTCTTCAACGCCGGTTGCTACAAGTGGAGCCTCCGGAAGAACGCAGGGCACAGCCTGTTTCTGCATATTGGATCCCATCAGGGCACGGTTCGCGTTATTGTGTTCTAGAAATGGAATCATTGAGGTCGCGATAGAGAAAGCCTGGTTGGGGGCAACGTCGATAAAATCAATCTGGTCGCGGGAAACTCGTCCTGGTTCGGTTTTAATTCTGGCTTCCACTTTTTCCTCGGTTATTTTCCCATTTTCGTCATAAGGAATTCCGGCGTGCGCGATGTTGTACTTTTCTTCTTCCAGCGCGTTCAAATACACAATCTCGCTGGTAATCTTCCCGTTTTTAACTTTTGCATAAGGGGTTTCAATAATTCCGAAATCATTTATTTTGGCATAGGTGGAAAGATGAAGAATAAGCCCGATGTTCGGGCCTTCCGGAGTATGAATCGGACAGACTCTTCCGTAGTGCGAAGGATGCACATCGCGCACCTCCAGTCCGGCGCGCTCACGAGTAAGACCTCCGGGTCCCAGGGCGGAGAGAGTGCGCAAATGCTCTATTTCATAAAGTACATTTTCCTGCGCCATGAATTGCGAAAGCTGGTTAGTGGTAAAAAATTCCTTGATGCGGGCCTGTAGCGGCCGCTGGTTGATAATCTGAATCGGCATTGCCGTGTCAACGTCAATAATGGACATGCGGTCTTGAATATTCCTTTTAATCTGCATCATGCCGGTGCGCACTTTTTGCTGAAGTATTTCTCCGACAAAACGCACGCGTCTCTGGCCTAAATGATCTATGTCGTCGGCTTTTGCTCCGGGAGTATTGTTTAAAATAATGATATTAGAAATTACGGTCACTAAATCTTCCTTGGAAATAGTTCGGCGGGCGAGTTCCATTTCGTCCATCGATTTTAGAAAACGCTGATTAAATCTGAACCGTCCAACCGGGGAAAGGTCATAACGTTCCGCGGTAAACAAGGAATTGATAAATTCTTTGGCATTGTCAGCGGTTGCCATGTCGCCGTCCCGGAGACGCTTGTAGATTTCAATATATGCATCATTCAAGCTTCCTTCTTTATCTTTGGAAAGAGAATCTTTAATAGTTTTTTCCGCAACAGAATTTTTCTCAAATGCTTTTAGAATCATTTCGTTCGTTTCATAACCCATAGTGCGCAAAAACGTTGTCGCAGGAAATTTTCTCTTTTTGTCTATTCTTATATAAATTCCCCCATCCGCTTCCGATTCTATTTCAATCCAAACTCCGCGAGCCGGAATAATTTTTGCGCCGAAATATTTTTGACCCTTGCTTTCAGATTCGGTGAAAAAAACTCCGAAGGACCGTGCGAGTTGCGGCACGATAACGCGCTCTACTCCGTTTATAATGAAAGTCCCGTGCGAAGTCATCAAAGGAAGCTCTGACATGAAAATCTCCTGCTCTTTAACAGTACCTAAAATTTTATTGGTCAGTCGGACCCGCGCTTTAAGCAATCCTTGATGGGAAAGCTTGTTTATTTTAGAATTATTTTCGTCGGATTTGGACTCACTAAGAGAAAAAGAAGTGAATTCCAGTTGAAACTTTTTTCCGGAGTAATCTGCGATTGGAGAAAATTCTTTAAAAACTTCCCCGATACCCTGTTCAATCAGCCATTTGAAACTTTTTAACTGAGCTTCAATCAAATTCGGAAATTCCACCAAGGGTTTTTTGTATCTGGAAAAGTACTTTTTGGGACGCTTTGTTTCTACGTGCATATTGATTGAGTCCAAATAAAAGAAAATAAACGAAAGAAAAACATACGAGGAAATGCTTTTCTCTAGCTTCTTTAGATTTATTTAGATATGATTAAGTTAAAACCTTGTAATATATACACAGGATTGCATCCGATACTCAATCAATGAATCTCAGCCACCTTACTCCTTTTCAACTTTTTTGTCAACTAAAACTGGGGATTATCTATTTTTCTTCCATTCCTCTATTTTTTTGTGGTTTCCAGAGAGTAAAACTTTCGGAACTTTGTAATTTTTATTCTTATATTTTAAAACTTCCGGGCGGGTGTAAACTTCACTACTAGAGACTCGTTCTTCTTCTAGTGATTCATATTTACCCAAAACCCTGGGAATCTGGCGAGAAATTGAGTCTATTAAAACCATCGCCGGTAATTCGCCTCCGGTTAAGACATAATCCCCTATTGAAATATCTTCTGCCTTAAATATCTTTTTGACCCGCATATCTATGCCTTCATAACGGCCGGAAATCAAAATAATATCGGTGTATTTTTTTACGGAATTTTTTGCATATGCCGTATTAAATTTTTTACCGGATGGAGAAAAATTTATTATTTTAATTCTAGAGCGTTTAGAAAGTGTTCTTGCGAATGGTTGACGTTGCGTAGTAGGAAATCCTGAGCGAGAACACTTTCTAAGAGCGTATTCAATAGCCTTTAGCATCGGCTCGGCTCTCATCACCATTCCCGGCCCTCCGCCGTAAGGCTTATCATCTACCGGGCGATACCCATTGTCTTTAACCCTCCTCCGCTTAAAAGCTTCGGACGGGCGAGTAAAATCCCGCGGATTGTAAAATTTCACTTCTATCAGCTTGTTCTTCAGAGCCCGTCCGACAATAGACTCATTTAGGTATGAACTGAACATTTCTGGGAATATGGTAATAATGTGAAATTTAATCATAAAAAATTGCTTTGCCCGTCCGTAGCTTTAGCGAAGGAGGGTAATTATATGAAAACGCATTTTTATATTATATTACAAAACCCCGCTTTAGGCGGGGTTTTGTTTCAAAAACTAGATTCCCTTAAGGTCTTCCATTGCTTGGTCCACAGTCTTGAGCGTTGGGGCGGAACTCATTGATCCCGCGGGTCTCTCGGGTCTCATACTCCCCGCCGGTTCGTTGATTTTCAGATTCACACGGGCATTGTTCTTCATGCCAATAATGCGGAGCAAGGTGCGGATAGCCTTCGCAGTATTACCCATCCTTCCGATAATCTTGCCCATGTCGGCAGGATTTACGGTAAGACTGATGAGCACACCCATTTCATCCACCGTGCGATCGATTTTTACATCGTTCGGATTGTCTACGAGAGCTTTTACTACATACTCTAGAAATATCTTGTCGGCTTCTTCCATATGTGTTTCAGAATTTTATATTTTTAATCTAACTTTGCAGTGTTACGACCTGACATGCTGCCATACCTGTAATTATACGAAATTATTTTTTCATTTTCAACTCCTTTCTCTTTAGTGTCGGCTTCTTTTTCGGCAGCACATTAACTTTTTTCCCTTCAATGACCTTGTCGTGCACCAAGAAATTATGCATCGTGTCAGAACATTTCGCGCCTTGGGAAATCCAATACTTTATCCGGTCAGCTATCAAGTTTTTCTCCCCGGCTTTTGGATTATAGGTGCCGAGTATTTCCAAAAACTTTCCACTCTTGGTGCTATTTTTTGAATCGGTCAAAACAGCCCGAAATGACGGATCATTTTTCCTGCCTATTCTCTGAAGCCTTATCTTTAACATGCAGTGAGTCTAACATAAATTATATAAAATGCAATCCGCCCCTATTTTATGCTATATTTAAAAGAATGAAGGAATCTAAAAACAAATTGCAAGGTATTATTTCCATCTCTTCAAAAGGCACAGGCTATGTGGCAACCGGAGAAGTGAAGAATAAGGGCCAGGACCCGGAAATTGATTTCCAGCATTTAAATACCGCCCTGCACGGAGATATGGTAGAGATAATCTTGCACCCGAAAGGTAAAAATCGCCAAACTGCTGAAGTTTCAAAAATAATATCGCGCGCAAAAATGAATTTCGCGGGAGTTCTGGAAGAAGAAAACAAAATGTTCTTCCTGAAACCGGACGATACAAAAATGTATACAGATATTCTAATCCCAACCAAGTTTTTAAATAATGCGAAAGTTGGACAAAAGGTTTTTGTGGAAATAATTTCATGGAAAGATCCCCACAAGGCTCCGGAAGGAAAAGTAATAAAAGTTTTAGGCCGTCCGGGAGACAATGATACTGAAATGGAAAGTATTGCGATAGAAAAAGGCTTTGATGCGAAACTTCCGCATAAAGTGGAAGAAGAAGCAAGGAAAATAAAGCAAAACGGCATTAAAGAAACCGACTATGCCGGACGCAGAGATTTTCGCAAAACCCTGACCTTCACTATTGACCCCTCGGATGCGAAAGATTTTGATGATGCGATATCTTTCAGATTCCTCCCCTCCTTAAATAAGGAGGGGGCAGGGGGTGGTAATTCAAAAGACCACCCCGCCTCCGGCACCCCTCCTAAAAAAGGAGGGGAAGAGCAATATGAAGTCGGCATACACATCGCCGATGTCTCGCATTATGTAAAAATCGGCAGTGCTTTAGATGAAGAAGCGCGAGAAAGAGGAACTTCGGTATATTTGGTAGATAGGACGATACCAATGCTGCCGGAAACGCTTTCTAATGATTTGTGCTCTCTGGTGCCAAATAAAGACCGGCTTACTATGAGCGCAGTATTTATCATAGATAAAAATGCTCATGTAAAAAGCAAATGGTTCGGGCGCACGGTTATACATTCAAAAAAAAGATTTACTTACGAAGAAGCCGAGGAGTTAATAAAAAAATCCGCTGCGCCGTTCCATAAAGAACTTTTTATCTTGAACAGCTTGGCAAAAAAATTAACCGGGGAAAGATTTGCGCAGGGCGCAATATCGCTTGACCAGGAAGAAGTAAAATTTGTTTTGGATAAAAATGGAGTGCCGTTGAAAGTAATAAAAAAAGAGCGCGGCGATTCAAACAGGCTGATTGAGGAATTTATGCTCCTGGCAAATAAAAAAGTGGCGGAGGTCTTGTCTCCAAAAAATATAAAGGGTGTGAAAGATGAAGGCGTATCCATATACCGAGTGCACGATCTGCCGAGTAAGGAAAAAATGGCCGATCTGGCGTTTTTTTTGCGAAGTTTGGGACATAGAGTCTCCTTGCAGAACGGCCTTATCCCGACATATGAAATAAATAAGCTTCTAGAGAGTTTGGCCGGCAAAAATGAAGAAGATACGGTGCATCGCGCAGTTATCCGTTCTATGGCTAAAGCGCTTTATTCCACCAAAAATATCGGGCATTACGGTCTGGCTTTTCAATATTATACTCACTTCACTTCCCCGATTAGGCGCTATCCGGACATCATGGTGCACAGACTTCTGGAAAAATTCCTCTCTGGCAAAAAAATAAAAAAGGAGGATTTAAAAGAGAAATTAATCGAATATGAAAAAATCGCCCTAAATGCATCCGAACAGGAAAAACGCGCCGCAGATGCCGAACGAGCTTCCATAAAATATAAACAAGTGGAATATATGTCCAGATATCTGGGAAAAAGCTTCGACGGGGTAATCAGCGGGATAACCGAGTGGGGCATGTATGTGGAAGAACTAGAGACAAAATGCGAAGGTTTGGTGCGGGTACGTGATATGAATGACGATTTTTATATTTTCAATGAAAAAAAATTGGAATTAACCGGACAAAAAAAGAAAAAAAAGTACAGGCTCGGCGGCCGTGTCAAAATAAAAGTAAAATCGGTTGATTTGGAGAGAAAAACGATAGATTATATATTGACATGAACTTTGTTTTTAATTCAAAAATAAAATTGTGGAAATGGATTTTAGCCGCTATTTTTGTAGGATTTTTTTTGACGTCATTATTTTTTAAAAATACGGAAAAAGAAGGAATATTCCGGCCGCAAAATAATAAAGCTTCGGTAATACAACTTATCGCCCCGGAACCAAAAACAATAAAACCCCGGTATTTTTACGTCAATAAAGACGCAAACGGACAACCTAAAGTCTCCGCCACGGCATATTTGGTCGGTGATTTGAATACCGGAGAAGTCGTTTTGGCAAAAAATCAAGACCAGAAATTCCCGATTGCTTCCATATCCAAGCTGATGACGGCACTTGTTGCTAGAAAAATAACAACTTTGGACGATACGGCGCGGGTAAGCAAAACAGCTTTGGCAACTTACGGCAAAAACGGCGAATTAAGGTTGGGAGAAAAAATAAAAATCGCCGACCTGATATATCCTCTTCTTTTGGAATCAAGCAATGATGCGGCGGAAGTACTCGCCCTGCATTTTGACAGAAATAATTTTATTTCAAAAATGAACCAGGAGGCGGAAAAATTAAAGATGTCCGGAACGTTATACGAAGATCCGAGTGGGCTTTCTCCCAATAACCAGTCGACCGCTTCCGACATATTTAAGTTGACAGGATATTTGATGCAGCAACAGCCGGATCTGCTGAAAATCACGACAAAACGAAGTTATTCCGATAAAAAACATTCTTGGTCAAATATCAGCCAGTTTCTGGGCAAAGACGGTTATTTGGGAGGAAAAAGCGGATATACGGATGAAGCGAAACAAACAGCTGTTTCTATTTTTTCTTTGCCTCTCGGGGAAAATAGCTACCGCCCTGTTGCTATTGCCTTATTGCAAAGCTCTGACCGCTACAAAGACGTAGAAAATATCCTAAATTATCTGAAGAAAAACATATACTACGGGGGAGAAGCAGATGCAAATACCAATTGGGTGCAGGAAAAAATCGGAGTGCCGGATATTAAAGATCCTAATTTTATAACTATTGTTTTCGCCGGCGACGTAATGCTTGGACGCGGAGTCCGAAATTCAGTTATAAAAAATTTCAATAATGATTATTCCGCGCTGTTTGGAAAATCAAAAGAACTGTCGGAATTATTAAAAAAATCCGATATTGTTTTTGCTAATTTGGAAGGTACCGCTTCGGACCAGGGCATTGACCAGAAAAATTTATATTCTTTTAGAATGGACCCGGCCGTCATTCCGGCCTTAAGGGGCGCGGGCATCAGCATTTTATCTATGGCTAATAACCATATTGCGGACTGGGGACGCCTGGCATATATTGATACGCTTTCGCGCTTGAAAGAAAATGAAATACTCTACACCGGTGGAGGAAATAATAAAACAGAAGCCGAAACGCCGGCAGTTATTGAAAAATACGGAATGAAAATCGGTTTTCTCGGTTTCTCCGATAAAGGACCGGACTATATGGCGGCAGACGCCGATAAAGCAGGCGTTCTTCTGGCCAACGATCCGGATTTTGATGAAATAGTTAAAAAAGCCAGCGCCAAAGTTGACTATTTGATAGTTTCGTTTCACTTCGGTGATGAATACCAGGCGAAGCATAATGCCAGGCAGGAATATTTAGCGCACAGGGCGGTTGATGACGGCGCGAAAATTATTATTGGAAACCATCCGCATGTCATAGAAGATACGGAAGTTTATAAAAACAGCTTCATCGCCTACTCGCTCGGCAACTTTATCTTTGACCAGTCTTGGAGCAAGGACACGATGAAAGGCATGCTTCTGGAAATTAAATTAAACAGAGACGGTTCTATGACAGTCAAGAAAAATATTGTCCAATTAAATTCCGCTTTCCAGCCGGATAAAATAATTAAAGGCAAAGAGGAGAAAGTGATTTTCGGGAAGTAAAAACAATTGAAATAGATAAAACTAATTAATTTTTATTTCGCAATTTGAGTAGCTTCTTCGAATTTTACCGAGAGAAGTTTGGAAGCTTCGTTGGAGCCGATGGTGACGCCGTAAAGAATTCCGGCTCTGGACATCGTTTCGCGGTTGTGGGTAACGACGATAAGCTGGGATTGCTTGGAGAGCTTCTCCAGCATATCCCCGTATTTTCGGGAGTTTGCTTCATCCAGCGCCGCATCCGTTTCGTCCAGCACCAAAAAAGGCGGCGGATTGACTTGCGACATAGCGAAAAGAAGGGCAATGGAAGTAAGCGACCTTTCTCCCCCGGAGAAAGCGTGAAGTTCCTTGACTTTCTTGCGCGGCAAAGAGACATTGATTTCTATTCCTTTTTCAATAACGATGTTCTCATCATCTTCTGATTCCCCCATTTCATCGTCATCTTCATTGATTTCATCAACTTTTTTCTTCTTAGTTTCAATAATAGAAATAGATCCGTGTCCGCCGCCAAACATTAATGAAAAGAATTCTTGAAACTCTACGTTGATTTTTTTGACACCTTCCTTGAATTCCGTATCTATTTTTTCCTTCAAATCAGCAATAAGTATAACCAGAGATTCAATGCTTTTGGATAAATCTTCCATTTCTTTCGTTAAAAATTGATCCCGCCCGGAAACTTCTTTATATTCCTTTATCAATTCCGCTCCGTTGCCCAGGCCCGTATCTTCTAATTTTATTTTTATGCGCTCAATTTTTTTCTTTTGGTCTTCTTGGTTATGCAATTCCCCGTTGTTTTCAATTTTATAGTCCTTATAAGAAAAAACTTCCCGTCCAATCAGGATTTCCCCTTCTTTTATCTCATTTTCAAAAGATTCGGCCCTATTTTTCAAATTCCCTTCTTTGATAGCCACAAGTTCCAGAGCGGAAGACAATTCTTGTTGTCTGACTCTCCAGGCAAATTTCTCCCGTTCAAGATCGCGTAAGGCCTCCATTTCCTTGTTTATTTCTTGTTTCAGTATCTCTATTGATTTGGCAATTTCTTTTTCTTTGCTTTCAATCCCTTTCATTTCTTCCAAGATTGCCTGCTGGGTTTTTTTTAGTTTTTCAATTTCTAAATTGTGGCTGGATTCATCCTTGTCATTTTGAGAGAATTTTTTCAAAATATTCTTAATACTCTCCAAAACGGGCCTAATCTCCTCAATACTTTCTTTTAAAAAAGCCAAATCTATAGAATTATTTATCTCACTGATTATGGCTTTGATTTCTTCCTGTGAAATTTCTATAAATAGGGATTTCTGTTCTTTCCTGCGTTCTTCCATTTCAACCATTCCCTCTATCCGCCCAAGCTTGCGTTCTATTTCACTTTTTACTCCGCGAAGGGAGTTGAGGCCTTCCTCAATTTTTCTCAATTCTTCTATTTTACCCCCACCCATCCTCCCCCTTATTAAGGGGGAGGTGTCAGAATGACGGAGGGGGTCGTTGTTTTCAACAATAGAAATTTTACCAGTTACATTTTTAAGTTCATTTGAAAGCTTGTTCCTTTCAGATGATAAATCGGCTTTCTCTTTCTCCAAAAAGATGCTTTCTTTCTTCAGATATTCCCCGTAAAGAGCCGTCAGCTCTGTTTGCATTTCTTTTGTTTTTTCAAATTTTTCCACCTGTTTCTTGAGAAAGTTAAGATGTGGGGCATTTTCCCGCCGCATTAAGGAAACCTCTTTCATGTTTTCATTCGTCCGTTCAAGTTTTCTCTCGCTTTCTTTTATCTTATATTGATAAATTTTAAGTCCCAAGGCATCTTCTACCATTTCTTTTTTTTCTCTTGCATTGGCGCTCAAAATCCTGTCTGTCTCGCCCTGAGAAATAATGTGATGCCCGGAAGAACCTATGTTGACCGAGGCCAGCAAATTGTGAATATCCTTCAGTCTGACTTCTGTGCCATTTAAAATATATTTATTCAACCCATCGGAAAAAACCTCGCGGGAAATTGAAATAACATCATAATTCAAATTAATATTCTCTCCCCCGTCATTGGAAAGCTTGAAAATTTTGTCGGAATTATTGAAATAGATGGTGACGGACGCCCGTGAGGCTTTTGGCAGATTTTTAGAACCTTTAAAAATGAGATCCGAACCGCCTTTTCCGCGCATGGATTTCATGGATTGTTCGCCCAAAACAAAGCGGATGGATTCCACCACATTGGATTTTCCGGATCCGTTCGGGCCGACAATGGAAACAATGGGATTTTCAAACTCTAAAACAGTTTTTTGGGCAAAAGACTTAAAACCATTTAGCTGGAGTGTTTTGAGCCGCATATTATTTTTAATCCAGCCAATTTTTTATTTTTAATGCGGCTTCAGCCGCTTTCTGTTCGGCTTCTTGTTTTGATTTGCCCTTGCCCTCGGCAATCAAGTCCGGTCCGAAATAAATACCCACGGTAAAATGCTTGTCGTGGTCCGGGCCCGACTGATGCAAAACCTTATAGGCGGGAGTAACCAACACGAATTCCTGCGCTTTTTCCTGCACCAGGGACTTTGCATCGCGCCAAAGTTTTTTATTTACTATTTCTTCTGTCTTGGGCAGAAGAGTTTCAGCCACGAATTTATCTGCCGCATCATATCCTCTATCCAGATACATAGCTCCGACAAATGCCTCATAAGTATTCGCCAAAATATATTGCCTGGCTTTGCCGTAATCTTTGGCTTCGCCTTTGGACAAAAGTAAATAGTCGTTCATTCCTATTTTTAAAGCAATTTCAGAAATAATAACGGCATTCACAAGAGCGGAACGAAGCGCGGTCAATTCTCCTTCCGTATAGTGCGGATATTTTTTATAAAGAAAATCGGTGACAATGAGCTCGAGCACGGCATCGCCTAAAAATTCCAAACGTTCATTGTGGGAAAGAGAAGCCGCCGGATTTTCGTTTATATAAGAACGGTGCGTAAAAGCCTGTTTAAGCAAATCCTTATTCTTAAAAATTACTTTTATTTTTTTCTCAAAATTTGAAAAATGTGTCATGTTATCTGTTTGTTTTTTGTGAAATAATTTCAACCGCCTTGCTAATTAACGGGATAATGTCGTTATAAATACGGAGTTCCGGGATTGCGGAAAGCTCAAACCATCTTGCCCCATCCAGTCCGCCGGATTTTTCCAAGGCAAGTTCTCTGTATTCGCTCTTGGCTAAAAAATAAACCACCTTTTTCAGGCTTTTTCCTTTTTCTGGATGCGTTGCCACATATTCGTTTTCCCCCAATTTTTCTTCCATTTTAATATCAAGCCCGATTTCTTCCTTTATTTCTCTGATTGTCGCTTCTTCTTCGTTTTCTCCCTTTTCAATACTGCCCTTGGAAATAGTCCAATAGCCGAAAACATCATGCACTAATGCAAAAAAGACTTTGTTATTCTTTTTCGCATAAACAAGCGCTCCGCCTTTTTTCTCAACTGGCAATTTTGCAGTATCCGGCACTTCTTCGTGTTTTTTCTTTCTGCTGACTTGTTCTTTTCCGGGCTCGCCTATTTCTTTATAAACCGCGCCTAAGACGCCGTTGACGAATTTACCGGAATTCTCTCCGCCGAAAGTTTTTGCCAGTTCTATCGCTTCATTGATAGCCACTTTCGGAGGCACTTCCTTCCTGTCGCCAAAAAGGAGCTCCGTTAGGCCGATTCTCAGAATATTCCTGTCAACAACAGAAATCTTATCTATCGGCCAATCAGGCGCGGCCTTTTCTATGATTTCGTCAATCATTGCGCGCTTCTTTAACACTTTATCCATAAGCGAGAACACAAAAACATCATCCTCCAACCCTGGGGCAAATTCTTTTAAATTTCTTTTGAGAATATTATTTATCTCTCCGGAAATATCGGAATTGCTGATTTTCTTATCATCGGACCCGCCTGCGCTCGACTGTGGCGAGGCGAGCAGGAAATCCCACTCAAAAAGCGTCTGAAGAACTATTGATCTGGAAAGGTGCCTATTTGCCATAAAATAATGAACGGGGTGAACAATTTGTCAATTCACCTCACCCCCGACCCCTCTCCTTATCAAGGAGAGGGGTGCCAAAGGCGGGGTGAGGTTATTTCTCCGCTTTTTTTGCTTTTGCTTTCTTTTGTCTCTTTTCCGTCTTTTTGACTAAATCCAAAATCTTTTTCCCGCGGTAAAAACCGCAAGATGAGCACACTGTATGGCGTCTTTTTAGGGCTTTACAATTTTCACACTTGGAAAAACTCGTAGTTTCCAAGGCGTGGTGCGAGCGACGGTTTTTTGTATGCGATTTTGTATGCCTCATTCGTACTACCATAATGAATACATCCTAGCATATTAAGGCCGAAAAGCAATTTTCATATTGAAAATAATATGTTATTATAAACGAATTATGGAAAAGACTGAAAAACTAGGCAATTTAAGGCATACTCTGGCTCACCTGCTCGCATCGGCCATCGGAGAGATTTATAAATTTGATAAAATCAAACTTACCCTCGGTCCGGCCATAGATAATGGCTTTTATTATGATATTGATTTTTGCGGCGAAAAAATGACCGATGCGGATTTGAAAAAAATTGAAGATAAAATGCGGAAAAATTTGCCTAAATGGACAGAATGGGAACATAAAGAAATAAGCAAGGACGAAGCGTTAGAATTTTTCAAAAACGAATACAAGGCGGAATTAATAAATGAAATCGCCCTACGCGGAGAGAAAATTACTACTTATACTTGCGGAGGATTTACTGATTTATGCCGTGGTGGACACTTGGCGCATCCGTCTAAAGAAATAGATCCGGATTCTTTCAAGCTGGACCGCGTGGCCGGCGCTTACTGGCGAGGAGATGAGAAGAACAAAATGCTCACCCGAATTTACGGATTGGCTTTTGAGACCAAAGAAGAACTGGATGCATATTTAACACAAAGAGAGGAAGCAGAAAAAAGAGACCATCGAAAGCTCGGACAAGAGCTTGATATTTTTATTTTTGATGACGATGTCGGCCCGGGACTTCCGCTTTGGTTGCCAAATGGCGCCGTGATTATTGAAGAACTGGAAAAATTAGCAAAAGAAACGGAAGAAAAAGCCGGATATGTTCGTGTGCGCACTCCCCATATTGCCAAAGAATCAATGTATAAAAAAAGCGGGCATTTGCCTTATTATGCAGACAGCATGTATTCGCCGATGGACTGTGAAGGAGAAAATTACTATCTCAAAGCGATGAATTGCCCGCACCATCATAAAATTTTTGCCGCGCGGCCAAAAAGCTATCGTGATTTGCCCCTGCGGCTTGCCGAATATGGCACAGTCTATCGTTATGAAAAATCCGGAGAACTTTTCGGGCTTATGCGCGTACGCTCCCTCTCAATGAATGACGCGCATATTTATTGTTCGGAAAAACAATTCGCGAATGAATTTCGCGCAGTTAATGAAATGTATCTTAAATATTTTAAAATTTTCGGAGTTGAAAAGTATATAATGCGATTCTCTACCCATGATCCGAAAGAACTTGGAAAAAAATATGTGGACGAACCGGAGCTCTGGCTGAAAACGGAAAAAATGGTCCGTGATGTTCTGATTGAATCAAAAATTCCATATGTTGAGGTGCCGAATGAAGCGGCTTTTTATGGGCCAAAAATAGATGTGCAAGTCTGGAGTGCTATTGGGAAAGAGTTTACTCTGGCCACCAACCAGGTTGATTTTGCAGTGCCTAAGCGTTTTGATTTAACATTCACAAATAAAGAAGGCAAGGCAGAAACTCCGCTTTGTATCCATCGTGCGCCGCTCGGCACCCATGAAAGATTTATCGGCTTCTTGATTGAGCATTATGCCGGCATCTTCCCTCTTTGGCTCTCGCCAGTGCAGGTAAAAGTAATTCCTGTCCGCACAAATCATAATGAATATGCGAAGCAGATTTTTGAATTATTAAAAGAAAATAACATCCGTGCGGAATTGGATGATAGCGATGAAAACCTCGGCACAAAAGTCCGCGATGCAAAAAATAAAAAAATGCCTTACTGGATAGTCATCGGCGACAAAGAAATAGAAGCAAAAAAAGTAACTCTTGAATCCCGCCTGCCTGCGCAGGCAGGCGACGCTGGACAATTAGGACAAATTTCAAAAGAAGAACTCGTCGCAAAACTTGTGGCCGAGGTCAAAATTAAAATATAAACCCCCAACCTAAAGTTCAAGTACCTCTTTCACAATTTGGTGTGCAACGATTTGAGCTTGTTTTCTACCCAACGCAGGAGTCATCTCCTCAATTGCCTTTGCAATCAAAGAATCTCTTTCCTCTGGTTTGCTATCTGTCCTTTTAAGCCCCGTCATTAGCTCTACTCGCGCATCACGCAATCGCAAGTCTGGTGATTTTTGGTTTAGATCTGATTCTCTCATTTTATATAAACTATTAAGCTAATAATGATCTAATCATACAAGTTAAGAACTTATATATCAATCTCCGCCAGCTTGGCGTTGGATTATTTTGTTGCATCGTAATCTTCAATATTCTCTTCAATAAAAGAATTTATTATATTCATAATATTATGTCTTTCTTCTGGTTTGCTTTCAGCAACTTTACAGGCAAATTGATAGATATCTTGGTTGGGAGTAGAGAGCCATTTGCCATTTTGAACAAGAAAAAATAGCAGTGTTGTAACTGCAATTCTTTTATTGCCGTTTTGAAAGGGGTGATTTTTTACCATCAAATAAAAGAGTATTGCTGATTTCCCGATAAGGCCTTCGTATAAACTTTTTCTATCAAAAGTTTGAAATGGTGTTGCAATACAACTTTCCAATTTATCTGGAAAACGCGTTTCAAAGTCAGGAATTGGTTCATTCCATTCCATAAATTCCTTGGCGAGTTGAAAAGCGATATATTCCACATCTGCCAGATTAATACGTTTAATCGTTTGACGTGCCATAAAATTTTAATTATTCTTTTCCGAGTTTTCGCAATGCGGGACCATATTTCTTTACCACACGCTTAACAACATCTTCTATATCCTTTTTGCGACGATCTGGCACAAAAACGCCTAAAATGGTCTCATATTCTTCTCTTGGAATAATATAATTTCTTCCAATTTTTTCAGCATGTATTTGGCCTGACCGAATCTTCTTAAAAATAGCAACTCTGGAAACACCAAGAAGTTTCGCTATTTCCGGCGCAGAAAAGTACTTTTTGCTCTCTCCTTCAAAAATATGCTTATTTTTCAACATATATATAGGTTAACATATGTTAACTCATAAATCAATGGGCTAGATATCAATCTCCGCTAATTTTGCATTTGATTGGATGAAAGATTTGCGGGGAGGGACTTCGGAGCCCATGAGGATGTCAAAGATTTTATTCGCTTCCTCTGCATCAGAAATATCCACGCGCTTGAGAACGCGATGTGCGGGATCCATCGTCGTCTCCCAGAGTTCTTCCGGATTCATTTCACCGAGACCTTTGAAACGCTGGATATGTATTTTGTTAGGTTTAGCCCCGACGTTCTCCTCAGGAGAAGTCGGAGTCCCGACCCCTTCAGGCGTCGGGAGTTCTTCCACTTCCTGTATTTCACTCACGTCCGCGTTCTTGCCGACAATTTTTATTTTTTCATTATCGGTGTATGCGTAAGAAATCTCTTTCCCCTTTTTTATTTTATAGAGTGGTGGCTGGGCAATATAAATATACCCGGCATCAATCACTTGCCTGAAATATCTGTAGAAAAGAGTCAGAAGCAATGTACGGATATGTGAACCGTCCACGTCGGCATCGGTCGCAATAATTATTTTATGATAACGAATTTTCTCCAGGTCAAAAGTATCCCCGATAGATGTGCCCATCGCAATAACTAAAGATTTAACTTCTTTGGAAGCAAGCATCTTATCTATGCGCGCGCGCTCCACATTTAAAATTTTTCCGCGTAGTGGCAATATCGCCTGGGTGCGGCGGTCCCGTCCTTGTTTTGCCGAACCGCCTGCCGAGTCTCCTTCCACTAAGAATAATTCCGATTCTGAAGCATTTTTGCTTTGGCAGTCTGCCAATTTTCCGGGCAAAGTCATCCCCTCAAGCGCACCCTTGCGAAGCACTGAATCCTTGGCTGCCTTGGCCGCTTTGCGGGCCTTTAGGGCCAGAATTGACTTGTTTATTATAGATTTGGCGTCATCCGGGTTTTCTTCCAGAAAGTTCGCGAATCCCTCGCCGAATACGGTCGCCACGGCGCCCTGAGCTTCCATGCTTCCCAATTTTCCCTTGGTCTGCCCTTCAAATTGTATCTCGCGAAGCTTGACCGAAATAACTACCGTCAAACCTTCCAGGACATCTTCGCCCGTAAATCCGCCTTCGGACTCTTTCATCATTTCATTTTTCTTACAGTAGGTGTTGAGCGTTCTGGTAAGCGCCGTCTTAAAACCGGTTACATGCGTCCCGCCCTCCTGGGTGAAAATATTGTTGGCGAAAGGGAAAATCCTGTCCACGATATCATCCACATACTGCAGGGCTATCTCTACTCCCACGCCATCCAGTTCTCTTTCAATATAAAAAATATTATTCTGGACCGGTTTGACAAATTTATTGTAATACTTTACCAGAGAAATCAGTCCGCCTTCAAAATAGAAAGCAACAGAGGGAAGCTCAAGCCCAAGTTCGCGGAAATAAAATACATCCTCGTCATTGAGCCCCTTTTTATCGTCCCAGCCGCGGGCGTCAATTATTAAAATCTTCAATCCTTTCACCAAATAGGCTTGTTGGCGAATGTGGCTGATGACCGTGTTCCAGTCAAATACAATCTTACCAAAAATTTCCTGGTCGGGCTCAAAAGTAATTATGGTTCCGTGCATCTTTGATGCCCCGTTTTTTTTTACAGCGAACTTTTTCTTGCCTTTAGAATATTCTTGAATATATTTTCCGCCATCCCTATGCACTTCCGCCTTGCAATAGATGGAAAGCGCGTTTACCACCGATGCGCCGACTCCGTGTAAGCCTCCGGAAACTTTATACCCGCTATTTTCGCCGCCGAATTTTCCTCCGGCATGCAGCGTCGTCATCACGGTTTCCAGCGCGGAAACTTTTGTTTTTTTATGCATATCCACCGGAACGCCCCGGCCGTTGTCCGCCACGCGAATACGGTTGCCCGGAAGAAAAACAATTTCAATGTCATTGCAAAAACCTCCCATCGCCTCATCGCGGGAATTGTCAAAAATCTCCCATATTAAATGATGAAGCCCTTCCGGCCCTGTAGTGCCAATATACATGCCTGGACGGCGCCTGACGGGCTCCAGGCCCTCTAGAACGGATATGTCAGAGGCATCATAATGGTGCCCTTTTTCGGCACCTTTTTTTGCTCCTTTTTCGTCTTTTCCTCCCTTTGCCATATACTCCTATTATAGCAAATTTTACCGCACTTGCCAACCATTATTCTCCTTGATTTTATTGGTTATTTGAGTCATAACTGCATTTATTTCCGCATCTGTAAGAGTCCTATCAAAAGACTGGAAAACTACCCTAAAAGCATAAGAGATTTTATCGTCCTTTTTAAACTCATCAAAGAGTTCCGGGCCACGAATTGCAAGACTTCCGGCATTATTTTTTATAATTTTTTCTACATCTTTACTTTTAACTCCCTCCGGCACCCAGACGGCAATATCGCGTGCGATAAAAGGAAACAAGGACCACATCTTAAAAGCTCCGCCTGTGTGCTTTTGCGAACGGTGACGTTGCGAAGCAGGATATTCCTGAGCAAAAGCATCAGGCGAGGCTGATTTACAAAATTCTTCAAGACTCATTTCTTTTACTTCTTTTTTATTTCCATAAGCCACATTCATTTCTTCCCCGCTCTTTTTAAACACCGTTCCAATTTCAAAAATTTTTATTTCGTCCATCCCCAACAAAGGCACGTTGAGTTGGTTTAATTTCAAACTTTCCTTCAGTCCGTCAGTCAGATTCGTCCGCAAAAATTTTTTATCCGAAGCGCTCTGCATCACTTCCACTTCCCCACTATTACAAAAAGTATAAGTCATTACTTCACTATATCCTTCGCCGAGCAATTTATTTCTCGCCCAGGAAATCTTCGCATAAGTTTCATTTACTTTTGTTTTAAAATTAATTTTTGGTATTTTTCCTTTTACTTTGTCATAGCCAATAATCCTTCCGATTTCTTCTGCCATATCTTCCTCAATTACTAAATCAAGCCGCATCGGTGGCACGGTGATTACGTATTCTTCTCCCCCTGCTAAGGGGGAGTGCCCATCGGGCGAGGGGGTCTTTGTATATTCAAAGTTATATCTTTTCAAAATATCTTCCACTTGAGACACAGAAATGTCCAAACCAAGAATTTTTGAAATTTTTTCCACCGAGAAAGAAAGCTTTCTGATCTCCTGTTTTTGGGGATAGACATCGACAATGTTTTCAAAAATAGCTTCCGGACACATTTCTAAAATAAGCGCCGATAATTCCAGCATAGCGTGCGGGCCAAGTTCCGGAGATAAATCGTTTTCAAAGCGCTTGCGTGCGTCCGTAAATATATTCAAAGCCTGCGCGGTTTTTCTTACGGAAGTTGGATTAAAATTAGCAACTTCCAGAATTATATCTTTTGTATTATTATCTACTTCCGCAATTTTCCCGCCCTTGATGCCAGCAATGGCTAAGACATTCTTATCGTCCGAAATGACCATATTTGAAGATTTGAACTTTATTTCTTTATTGTCCAGGGTGGTCATCTCCTCGCCGTCTTTACCGTTTCGGACAATTATGTCGCCCTGTATTTTATCCAAATCAAAAGCATGTGCGGGCTGACCGCAATCAAACATCACAATATTCGCCGCATCTACCACATTATTTATGCTTCTCTGCCCTATTGACTCCAGATGCTTTATGACCCATTCCGGACTGGTGCCAATTTTAATATTCTTTACAATTCTCCCCATATATCTTCTACATTTATCTGATTGGACATCAATTTTTAATTCTGCCTGCCCCGCCGGAGCCTTGGGCGCAGGCGGGGGAATTTTATACTTCGGAGCAGGATCAACATACTTTATATTTAAAAGTGAAGCGAGTTCACGCGCCACGCCCTGGTGGCTAAGTAAATCATGCGCGCGGTTTGGCAAGATTTTCAAATCAAAAATATTATCATCCCCTTTTTTCTCTAAACTCTCAACTTCACAAAGATGGTAATTAAAAACATCCACAAATTTTTCTGCATCAGGTGCTTCCGGTATATACCATTTGAGCCAATTGTAAGAAATCAACATAAATTAAGTTATTAAAACTGATTGAGGCGTAAATCTCCCTGATAAAAAAGTCTAACATCCGGAATACCCCATTTAATCATAGCAATACGGTCCAATCCTCCGCCGAAAGCAAAACCTTGGTATTTTTTAGGGTCCAAGCCGCAATTTTTGAGTACATTTGGGTGTAAAACACCTGAACCCATCATCTCAAGCCACTTCCCTTTGAACTTGGCGAAAACTTCCAGAGATGGTTCGGTAAAAGGGAAAAAACTGGGGCGAAATTCTACCTCCACATCATCACTCAACATTTTTTTGTAAAAATGGGTTAATACGCCCTTCAAATCAGCAAGGGAAACATTTTCTCCCACCATTGCTCCGTCTATCTGATAAAATTGCATTTCGTGCGTTGCATCCGTAGCTTCGTTGCGGAAAACTTTTCCGATGGAAATAAAAGCGGCTGGCAATCTGCCGTCTTTGCCCGCTTGCTCAATCGCGCGGGCGGTTACGGTCGTCGTATGTGTTCGCAACACAGATTTTGAATTACCACCCCCTGCCCCCTCCTTATCAAGGCGGGGAGGATTCTTTTCTCCTCCTGCCTGAGGAGGAGTGCCCGAAGGACGAGGTGGTTCTTTTATCCAAAATGTATCCTGCATATCCAGCGCCGGATGGTCTTTCGAAAAATTCAAGGCGTAAAAGTTATACCAGTCGCTCTCCAGCTCCGGCCCGGTCGCGATTTCAAAACCAAGCTCCGAAAAAGCCCGATAAGCCTCCTCGGCTAACAGAGAAAGCGGATGTATTGTGCCCTTTTTTATGTCTTCGTTCATTGATTAATGATGCGGGTGAATGGAGCCATCATGTCCTAATTTATATTCAACCGTTTTGCCATTAACATGAGCAGAAAAAACACCACTTTGATGATTTTCAACATGTTTAAATAATTGATCTCTTAGCTCATCACTCATGCCTGCTAGGGCAGCATACGCGTGAGGGTGATTAGTAGCGTTAATATCATGCTCACCTATTTTTAGTCTTACATTTTCGTCTGACATATATTTAATAAAAATTAACTTATAATAAACAGATTATACCAAAAAATACCTATTTTACCAGTCATTTTTTCTTATAAATTTCTGCCATCCGGCAGTATTCGCATTCGGTATTTTTGCCGTAAGAATTGTAGCGGCACTCCCGCTCCAACCAACGTCCGTTTTTCACCGACTCATCGTAATCAGCAATATCTTTTTTTAGCAGTCTAATTTCTTTTTCGGTGATTATTCTCTCATAAAAACTTTCTTTTTCATCTTTCGCTTCTAGAAATTCTAGCCGGCTTTCACTGACACTTACTTTCCACTCGGGGCTTTGATTAATTAAAAAAGAATACATCGCAAGCTGCCGTAAATTTCCACTCATCCTTCCTTCTTCGTCAAGCTTCTCAATTTCGAACTTTTTTCTTACTCCTCCGGTCTTAAAGTCCGTCACCCGCACCTCTTTGCCGTTTAAGTTTTCAATAAGGTCGATTTTCCCGTAAATCTTCAGGTGCGGATAATCGTTGTCTTTTATGGCAATGCTTTCTTCGGTCTTGCGGCTGAATTTTATTTCTTTCAGGCGGTTCTCTGTCCAGGATAAAACTACGCTTAAAATTTCTTTTCCTATTCGCATACGTTCTCTGGAATCTTCAAACTCCCGCTTCAAAACCTCTTCGGTAACGATATCCTCGACTTCGCCCGGAGTTGGAATATTTTTCATCTTCAAAATCCTGTCTATTGACGCATGGACGGCAATACCGAATTCCAAAACTTCAATTTTATCTTTAGGCAGCTGCAATAAATTTTCAAAATACCATTTCCACGGGCATTCAAAGAAATTATTAAGCAACGAGACAGAAACATACCTGTCTTTGTATTTGTCTTTCACCAGCTTCGCCAGATGTGAAAGGTTCGTATTTTTATGAATTTTTTTCTTTAGGGCCTGAGCCTTCTCTTTTTTAAAGACTTGGGGAGGCAAATCCGCTATAACCCTAGCAAGCTCCTGACTTCCTCCTTTCAAAGATTCTTTGGAATAAGAAAGGGTGCAGAATCTTTTGGCCCGGGTTATGGCCACATAGAGTTTGCGTTTTATGGCATCTATGTCTCGTTCTTCAACCCCCTCCGCTATACTCTCGGATAATGTAAAGCCCATATGCCTGCCACCCACCAGTGATTTCTCATCCATGTGCGCAATCCAAACATAATCGAATTCCAACCCCTTCGAAGAATGCATAGTAAGAACTTTCACCCCCTCAGAAGAAGTAGTGAGAATTGGTATATGTTCATTATAAAATTCCAATTTTTCCAAATACGAAACGAACTGTGTGAATGTGATGTTGGGATTCTTTTCTTCTTCCCGAATCAAAAGTCCTAAAACGGTATCTAAAATTTCTTTGCCTGAAATAATTTTTTTCTCCCTGTTTTCGTTCTCAAATAGTTCTTGTCCGATTATTTGAATTAATGATTTCAAATCATTATCTTTAGAATCATCTTTCCATTTAATAAGTTCCCTAATCCACTTCTCTACATTATTGTCAGCGGAAAAAAGAGTCGGAACTTTTTCGGAGATTTTTTCGAAAGAAAATTCTCGCATATTTTGAGAAACTATAAAAGCATGAGCCGAAAGTGGTTCGATGCCTGATATCTTGTCAAAAAAAGACAGGGCTAGAGACGTAATATCTCCATTATTAATTATTTTCAAAACTCGGATGAGTGCCTGCGTTTCCTCCTGGTCGAAAAGGCTTAGAGCTTCAAGGGTTCCGACTGGCACTCCCCCTTCATGTAATAATTCAAGTGCTCTGCGGACTTGTCTGTTCTTTGGCACCAGTATCGCGCAATCGTTAGAGTTTATCCCCTTTTTTATTTTTTCTTTTATATCAATTAAGGCGGCATAAATTTCCTCTTCCGGATTATCGGCCTCAAATAGTCTTATTATATGTTTTTCTTTATTTTGGCTTTTCAGTTTCTGGTCGGATAATACACTTTGCAGGAGTGCATGAGAAGCATCCAAGATCACCTGCGTAGAGCGATAATTGTCTACCAAGGTGATAAGCTTGGCGTCCGGAAATGTCTTCTTGAAACCGGCAAAGTATTCTATCGAAGCTCCGCTAAATCCATAAATGAGCTGCCTATCGTCGCCGACCACAAAAATGTCCGGCCTTTCAACAGCAGCCCAAACGCTGGTTAAAAATTCATTTTGCACGCGGGAAGAATCCTGATGCTCGTCTATGAGAATATACAAATATCTTTCTCGGATGAGTGAAGCGGCTTCATTGGAAACTTCCACAATCTTTAACAGAGATTCCAAAATGTCGTCATAATCCAACACATTTTTTTCCTTCTTTTTTTTCTCATATAAATCAATAAATATAATAACCTCCTTGGTCCGTTCCAGGCTTTCACTTCTTTTGGCGTCTTTTTTAAATTTGCTTTCGCCCAAATCTGCAACTTCTTTATCGATGCTCTTTGAAAATTCTTTGAGTGTTATACGCCCCCTTTTTAAAAGTGAGATGAGAGACTTTAGGTCTTGAAAATACCGCATAGGATTACCCCGCGGGCGAAGGTATTCCCAATCATTGTCCCGTAATATTTGGTCGAAAAATATCGCCCGGTCGGTGTCTTCCAAAAGTTTCGGCGCTGCCGTGAGCCTAAGAACCTTAAAATGTTCTTCTATTATTTTCATACCAAAGCTATGGAAGGTAAAAATATTTACTTTTTCTCCCGATTTACCGATATAACGATTCAAGCGCTCTTTCATGGCATCCACTCCGGAATTTGTAAAAGTGAGACATAAAATCCCGTCTGCCTTGATGTCGGTTTTCTGTAAGATATTAGCAATGCGAAGCGCCAGAATCTGCGTTTTGCCCGTCCCGGGGCCTGCCACCACCATTACCGGACCGTCTATAGTGTCCACGGCCTCTTTTTGAGCCTTGTTTAGATTTTTATATTTCTCGCCAAAAACATCACTATCGCCCATAGACACATTTTAACACCTTAAGAGACTTTCTCCATCTGCATTATATAACCAAATTATGTGTCAAATAAACGGTAAAATGCTTTCTTTTTATTGGAAATAATGTAAATTAGAGACAAGGAGGATTCGCATAGCGGTCTAGTGCCGAAGGAAATATAGACTTGGAAAGCGCTTTTTTGTTTGTTAGTATTTGAATTGAAAAATGGAGGGTTCGCATAGCGGTCTAGTGCGCACGCTTGGAAAGCGTGTGTGGAGCAATCCACCAGGAGTTCGAATCTCCTACCCTCCGCCTTCGATTGCCGAAAATAATTTATTTAGGCGGGGATATCTATTCGCTCTGATCGGTCTTCTTGATCGGCTTTTTGTCTGGCACGAACAACTTCTTCCATGTGAGTAAGTTCCGTCCTGGCCTGCGTTTCATTTTTGCCTTGCGTCATAAGTTTTTTCATCTCTTCCTCCCATTCTTCCGGAAGATATTTAAAGCCAGAACCTTGATAACCCGAATTATTTAAATTTTTTGGTTTTTCTATTTTCATAAATTTATTTACTTTTTACACCTCTAATAAAGGCATTATAACATACTTAAAAATTCTTTCTCGCTTAATATTTTTACACCCAGCTTTTCGGCAACTTTAAGCTTGGAGCCCGGGTCCGCTCCGGCTACGATATAGGAAGTATTTTTTGAGACGGAACCCGCGACTTTCCCTCCGAGAGCCAGGATTCTTTCTTTAGCAATTTCTCGGGACATTTGGGAAAGCGTCCCGGTCAAAACGAAATGTAATTCGGTAAATTTGTCGGCTTTCTTTTTTTCCGCTCTTTCCACGATTACGCCATTTCTTTGCAATTTTTTTATGAAATTCAAATTATTTTTATTATTAAAAAAATCATAAACGCTTTTTGATACAGCCGGGCCGATGTTTTCTATACTATCTATCTCAGCAAGGACTCCCCTTGCTGAAGTTATTAATTTTTCCAGAGTGCCAAAGTGTAGCGCTAAATCTCTTGCTGTTTCCTCCCCCACATGCAGGATTCCGAGCGCCCACAGAAAGCGTGAAAAAGGGATTTTCTTTTTATTTTTTATTTCATTGATTATGTTTTCCGCCGATTTTTCCCCAAAGCGTTCCAGGAGCGCTATATCTTCTTTTTTAAGGGTGAAAATGTCGGCTGCGTCGGTAATGAGCCCTTCGTCCTTGAATCTTCTCAGTATTTTCGGGCCTAATTCATAAATTTCAAAGACAGAAACAAAATGCTCTAAATACCTTTCGTTTTTTGCCGGGCATTTAGGATTGCTGCAATAATGAGCGACAGAGATATTCTCCAGCTCGCAAGATTTCTGAGTCGCGTAAGTCCCACCCGGTACCCCGGGAAGGGTCAAGCGCGAAGAAATCTCGTGAGCCGAAGAATCCCCCATCTTTTTCTTCCTAACTTTTCCTCCGCAGGCCGGGCATTTGTCCGGCATTTTGAATTTTTTTTCTTTGCCTGTCCGCATCCGAATCAGCACCTCCACTACTTTCGGTATCACATCGCCGGCTTTTTCTATCACGACCGTATCCCCGATACGCAAATCAAGGCGCTCTATCTGGTCCATATTATGGAGAGTAGCCTTGGACACCCGGGAACCCGCCACCAGCGTCGGCTCAAAAAGAGCGAGCGGTGTCAATACACCGGTACGCCCGACATTTACCTTTATATCCTTTACTATTGTTGTCGCTCTTTCCGCCGGATATTTGAATGCCACCATAAAGCGCGGCGCCTTGCCGACCACCCCTAGTGTCTCCTGTAATTTCAAATCGTCCACCGAGACAACGACGCCGTCCGTGCCGTAGAGAAAATCGGGCCTGATTTTTTCAAATTTCTTTATGAAAGTAAACACTTCATTCATATTAGCGCACAGAGCCTCCAATTTCTCAACTTTAAATCCAATCCTGCGGAGCATTTGATGTTTTTCGGAGTGGGTTTGCATAGCCGAATCATGAATTTTCTGAGTCGCGTAAGTCCCACCCCGTACTCGGGGAAGGGTCAAGCGCGAAGAAAATTCATGATTCGGCGTAGCCTCGGCTATATCGTAAGCAAAAAAATCCAATTCCCTTTTGGCGGCTAATTTTGGATCCAGCTGCCGCAAACTTCCTGCCGCGGCATTTCGGGTATTGGCAAAAAGGGGTTTTCCTTTTTTCTCATTTTCTTTATTCAATTTAACGAGCATTTCTTTGCTCAAAAGCGCTTCTCCGCGGATTTCCAGGTGCGGAAGGTATGGTTTTTGGAGAAGAAGTGGAATTGAATGTATGGTTTTGAGATTTTGGGTTATGTCTTCCCCAATTAATCCGTCTCCTCTCGTTGCGCCGCGCATAAACTTGCCATTTTCATAAACAAGCGAAACTGCCAACCCGTCAAACTTGACTTCGCAAAAATAATTAAATTTCGCGCGCGCAGGTAAAAGCTTTTTGATTCTTGTTTCCCACTCATATAATTCTGTCTCACTAAAAGCATCATTAAGAGAAAGCATGCGGGTTTTGTGCTGAACTTTTACAAATTTATTAAGCGGTTTGCCGGCTACTCTGTTTTCCGGAGCATTTAAATCGTTAAATTCGGGGTATTTTTTCAAAAGCTCTTTAAGCTCGTGAGTGAGAGAATCGTAAACATCGTCGGTTACACCGGGGGCGTTTTGGGTATGATATAAATCACGCAAACGCGCGATTTCTTTTCGTAATTTTTTTACCCGCTTGGATTCGGCGAGGCTGGTTCTTTTTTTATCTTCCACCTCTTTCATATATTAATAAGATACTCTGATTTCACGTTCAATGCGATTCGGATTAGAGGGTAAACATCCGGAATCGCCAATATTATATCCCTTTGAGGTAACTGTCGTGATTATTGACGGTGCTTTAGTGATATTATCTTTAAAAACAGTCACATTGGCACAACCAAGCTCGCTATTACCCAGTCTGGAAACGACAAAATTCCAGGATGGGAAAATGCCATTCAGGGTAATATTGCCACCGAGACACTGCACTGTGCCTGATCCTCCGCTCTGCACGAAAGAATTACTGGAAGGTTTGTCATTGTTGAGTGCGCATTCGGCGCCGGTATCAGCGGCAAAAAAAGCTTCATTGGTGTCTTTGGCGGAAGTGCCAAATCTGATTTCTTTCAAAGCAATATTAGCAACACCCAGAGCGATGGCTAAAAGAATACTTGAAAGAGTAACTGCAAAAAGTATTACAAATCCCCTATTTTTTTTTATTTTTTTTATAATCATTGCGTCCAATTAAATAAATTTTCTGAAAAAGTTATGCTGTAATTCCCTGAACCTTGAGTCCAGGAAACGGTTGAGAAAATTTTAACTTCCTCCGAATTTACTATAGTTTTTTGAATTGTGCGGCTAAAACTAGAATCGGCAGGAGAGGAAGGAGTTATGTCGGCTATGTTGGCATCTCTGAAATTACTCCAATTTTTTCCTGTCGTTTCGGTATATAAAACATAAGTGTCACGCACATTCCTGGCATACTCGATGCCTTCTTGGGTCAAATAGGCGGCAATTATTTTCTTTTTGGCATAATTGGTATCGGCAATTCCCTGAGACAAAATTATCAGCAGGCCTAAAATTGACACGGAGAAAATGGAAACAGCAACAAGCGTCTCTATTAAAGTGAATCCCCTCGGCAAGTTTGGAACTTTTTGATTTTTATTTTTTTGTTTAAAAAAATTTCTCATAATTTTAAATATCTATCAGTCTTTGGGACACTGAAGTCTGCAGAGAAAAGGGCGTGGCAACATTTTTAAAAGTTATCGTTCCAGTCAGTTTGATAGTAATAAAAGGTTGCTGCTGGTCGCCGGGAGGAGAAGTATAATTAGGGGGTTCGGCGCCCAATACTGAAAATCCGGAAACCGCCGAATCAATTACAACTTCGTCGGGAGTCAGTTGGATAAAATTAGATGCGCTATAAGGACCCGCCGTTGATTTGAAAATCTTGCCGCTGTCCAGATAGTAAATCCATTGATCGTCGTGATTAATCGGATCGCCGTCTGCAGCAGTAGAATCGCCATCGGCAGATTCAAAGGCTATGGCCCAGCCATTTATGCAACTCTTTGGAACGCTCACAATCGGAGAAGTAGTAGAAGGAATCGTGTCTCCGGCTGTAAAACAGTGATAATTATATCCTGTTCTTAAATTTCTGGACATATCTTCCAGAATAAAACTTAAATTGTCTATTATTGAGCGCATGCTTTGCGATTTTTGGTGAAGCAGGTTGGCATTCAGGAGAGCGCCCATGCCGGCCATAATAATAATTATAAAAATAGACACGGCAATCATTGTTTCAATTATCGTATAACCGCCTTTAATTTTAAAATCTTTTTTAAGCATATTAATTTATCTGCACTCTGCCGGAAGGGTATAATTTAATTACAGCCGTCATTGATTGGGGTGATTTAATGGTAATTTGAATATAATCAAAATTATTAGTTAATGTTGTACCACTTGAATCTTTAAAAATTGCGCCGGAATCTGTCCGTTTAAAAATAATAGATAGGGGGCTAATTGGAACACTCGGAACACAAGCAACACCGGTGCATCTGTCTATTCCAAATATGTAATTATTTTTTTGAATATCTATAGTGTTTAATGCTTCTCCGGCTTCGTAACCATTAAGATTATTAAAATCAGCAAAATAAATAAAACTTTTATTATTACTGAGGTCAAAATAAGTTCCATAAGACGGCTTCCAGGGCGAAACGGTTGGCGCCTGGGTCGGCAATAAGCCGGATAGGGATGATTTCTGCGCCTGAACGATTTGCAAAGCAATATCGCTGGCAAGATTTTTTATGTCAACTTTTGCCTGAAAACCCCCGTAGTTAAACATCACAATAGAAGACATGGCCGAAAAAATGCTCAGAACAACAATGAGTTCTACATAACTCATTCCCGCATTTGTTCTATTTTTTTTGTTTAATTTTTTCATTTTTTAAAGAAAGAACCGTTCTTGCTTAAAACTTGCCTAAAAAAGACGCAATTCAAAAAGAAACGCCAAGAGCGCGCCTAAAACCAGATATGGAGCAAAGGGAATTTCGCTTTTTATTCCGTATTTTTTAGAAAAAACAACAAGAGAAAGACCGACAATGGCCCCAAGCCAGAAAGCGACCACAAGGCCGGAGAATGCGCGCGCGAGCCCAAGCAGCCATCCCAAGCCGACTGCCAGTTTGGCATCCCCCAGCCCCATCCAAGTTCCGGAAGACACGAGCCAAAATAAATAAAAAGGTAAAGCAATCAAGAAGCCGGACAAAAATTCCAAAATTGAAGGCATGTGCGGATAAAAACCTGCCTGCGCCCAGCCTGCGCTGGCAGAAGACAGGCCAGAATTGTTAAAAAAGAATAAGCCGATAAAACCAAGAGCGCCTAAGGCAAAAGCGAGCGAGTCGGGGATTATTTTATGCCGGAGGTCGTAGACGGCAATAACCACCAGAAGCGCGAATATCGCGGCATAATAAGCATAAGCGATAATAAATGCGGGAGTAAAAAAACTAAACTGTCCGCCCAGGGCGGAAAACTTTAAAAAGAGCGCCGCAAAAATCAGGCCGGTCGCCAGCTCGACCAAAGGATAGGAAATTGAGATTCTTGTTTTGCAGGTTCGGCATCTACCTCCCAAAACAAAAAAACTTGCGAGCGGGACAAGCTCATACCAGCAAAGAGTATTCTGACAGGACATACAGGCGCTTCTCCCGCCGAAGGATCTCTCGGTGTTCAGCCGGGCAATGACAACATTTAAAAAACTTCCGATAATCAGGCCAAAAAAAAAGAAAATAATTGTAACTACAATGATCATATTAATTAAAACTATCCGTAATTAATCACAAATCGGGCCGGAAATATTACCTATTTCCCCTTTGGCGTTGCCTTGAGAATCAATACACCAATAATTGAAATTTCCTTCTTTGCTTTTTAGTAAAGCCGAAACCACATAGGCTGAGGGATTAGCAGCACAGGTTGGCATTGTCCCGCCACTTTGTTTTTGCGCTTCCAGTATCGCTGCCCAAATTACAGTATTGCTAAATGGCGTACCGGCAGTCTGAGCGCAAGGTCCGATACTATGAGAATCAGTCCCATAAGCATTCGGAATATTATTCAAATACAACAACTCCGTTTGCTGCATTACGGTCCTAAGATTTGTTTTAACTCCGGCATTTGCCCCTTTGGCTCTTGAAGCGGAAGTGGAAGTTAGTATTACTCCGGTCAAAATAGCAATAATCGCGACAACGACCAATAATTCAATTAACGTGAAACCTCGTTTAAAATTAGTTTTCATAAATTTATCTTTCCTATTAAAAGGACTTTCTAATCCATTTATTATACCAAACCAAACAAGCAAAAACCACCCTGAGTTTTCTTGGAGGGTGGTTTTTGTTTGTTGTAATCTTTAAACAGATGTTATGAACATACGCCAACTGTTGGTACGGTGTTATAGGCCTTTACCCATCCAGAGTTATCTACGCACCATGTTCCAGTGCCTTTTAACGCAGGAACACTCATAGACCACTTTTGTCCACTTGAACCAACAGAACAAGATGCGGTGCTGCCAGATTGAGTATTAACTTGAACAATTGCTGCTGCAATAACAGGATCAGCAAACATACCAGTAGCTGTGGTACATGCGGTAGCGCCAAAATCAGAAGCAGCATATTTATTACCACCAGTGACACTATCATAATAAAGTTCTGCTTGTGCACGAACATTTGCCATATTCGCTTTTACCGCCGCATCCGCGCCCTTGGAACGCGCCGAGTTCAATGATGCAAGCACGACTGATGCCAATATGCCGATAATCGCCACGACCACCAAAAGTTCAATTAACGTGAAACCTTTATTCATTTTCATAATCTTAATTTCTAAACTAAATTAATAATAATTAATAATGCAATTTCGACTCCCGCCTGCTCCCATAGGGCGGGCAGGTATTTTTAATACGTTCATTATAACATATATGCAAAAAAGTTATCCACACCCCTAACTTATCCCTCCCGCTAGATTGTAAATAGGCATTAATACGGAAACCAAAAGTACACCTACTCCCAAGCCCAAGACCACAATCATTACAGGCTCTATCATGCCGACTAATGTATCAACCGCATCGTCCACTTCCCGCTTATAAAAATCGGTCAGAGTTTTTAAAATAGCGCCGAGAGAGCCTGTTTCTTCGCCGACTAAGACCATTTGCACCATAATTCCGGGTATTTGTTCTCCGTGCTTTTCAAGCGCCGCCGAGAAAGCCAATCCTGATTTTACTCCGTCTGCCACTTCTGCCAGCAGGTTTTTATATACCAGACTGCCTACGACTTGCCCGGTAATGTCTATTGCCCGAACTATCGGGACACCCGACAGAAGCATAGTGTTCAAATTGTCCGTTATTCTGGAAAGATAAAGTTTTTTATATAAATTGCCTACAACCGGAGTGGAAAGACGCAAACCATCAAGATATACTTTCCCTCTCTCCGTAGAAGCCAGCCGCCAAACCCAGATTCCTAAAAGCACGAGAAAAATCAGCGCAAAAAGACCGTAGTGAACAAAAAAATTAGAAACGGCAATCACTATTTTAGTATAAAAAGGCACGGCTTGGCCGGAATCCAGAATAATTGTGGAAAGTTTCGGGATTACAATCACGAACATCAAACTCATCACGATAAAAAAGGTGGCAATAACAAAAGCCGGGTAAATAAGCGCGTTCCTGGTCTTGGAAGTAAGGGCGTATTGGCGATCCAGGTAGTCTGCCAAATGCAAAAACGTTTGGTTGAGTTTTCCCGTCTCTTCACCCACCTTAACCATATTTATATAAAAATCGGAAAAAACATCCGGATGATGGGAGAGAGAGCCAGAAATGGAAACCCCCGCCTGAAGATCGTCGCCAACTTGGGTAAGCTTATGCCCAAGAAGTTTGTTTTCGGTGTTCGCCGCAAGCATCGTAAAAGCTTTCAAGGCAGAAACCTGCGCTTCAAATAAAGTGGAAATCTGGCGTGAAAGAATCACTATGTCTTTCGGCTTTACTCTTTCAAAAAAGGAAAGCTGGAAAATCGATTTATTTTCTCCCTCTTCTTTGATAGAAATAACAACCAAGCCCCTGCGCTGAAGCCCGCTTATTGCTATGTCGCGGTTAGGCGCATCAATTTCTCCCTCTTTGTTTATACCCTTATCATCTATTGCCTTGTATTTAAATAACATAGAAATTTAAATTAACTTTTTGACCACAGGTCGGACCTGTGGGTTTCCCATAGGTCTGATCTGTGGTCCTATTATATCAAGCGCTCAAGCCCTTTTGGATTAAGCGAATATTGATAAGCGTTATCTATGGAAATTTCCCCGGCGCGCACAAGCTCTATCAATGAATGATTCAAATCCACCATTCCGGATTCCATTCCCGTTTCAATAACCACATCTATTTCGTGCGTGCGTTTTTCGCGGATTAAGTTGGCAACCGCATTATTATTCAAAAGAAGCTCATAAGCCGGAATAAGCCCGCCCGCAATTCTGGGAATAAGCCTCTGGGAAAAAATACCGAGCAGGCTGGCTGCAAGCTGGGCGCGGATTTGGTCCTGCTGGTCGCCCGGAAAAGAGTCAATTATCCTGTCAATGGTCTGGGAGGCGTTATTGGTATGTAGGGTTGAAAGCACGAGATGCCCCGTCTCAGCCGCCGTTACAGCGGTTGCAATGGTTTCCGGATTGCGCATCTCACCTACCATTATTACGTTCATATCTTCGCGAAAAGCCGATTTTAGCGCCGTATGAAAATCTTTCGTATCAATACCGACTTCACGCTGACTAACAATAGATTTGTCGGGCGTGTATACATGTTCAATCGGATCTTCTATGGTTATTATATTACGCGCTTGTTCATTGTTAATTACATTAATCATTGCCGATAAAGTGGTTGACTTGCCTTGTCCGACAGGACCAACAACCAGAAAAAAACCCTGTTTCTTGCGGGCTAAATCGGCCAAAATGGGAGGCAGACGCAATTCTGTCATAGTCTGAACTTTAGGCACTAGTCTGAAAACTATATTAATCAAGCCTTTTTGGTAAAAGGCATTGCCGCGCAGTCTCGCTTTGCCGCGAAAATCATAAGAAAAATCGGCTTCTTGGTTTTCCTTAAATCTGTCAATTTTTTCTTTTTCCAGTATTTCGCCCAAAAATCCCAACATATCTTCTTGGGTCAAGACCGGATGCTTGGCAAGAAAAATAAGTTCTCCGGATACGCGGATAGCCGGCGCGCGCCCGGCGCCCAAATGCAAATCCGAGCCATTTTCGTGAATAACATTCAAAACAAGTTCTTCAAGTTCTTTTTTATAATCCATGATTTTTTATTTTGGAATAATAACTTTTTTTTCTAAAATTTTTATCACTTGGTCAATTACTTCTGCCGGAGTAGAATTCGCCTTCACGATATATCCGGCTACTCCCAGCCGATTGCCTTCGTCAATATCTGATTGCTGGCTTTTATTGGATAAAACTATTTTCAAGCAATTCGGACACAATTTTTGCATATTTATTTTCGCCAGCATCTCAAAACCGTCCATCTCCGGCATAATGATATCCATCAGCATGACATCAGGGCTTAATCCGCCTTTAAGTTTTTCTAGAGCCTGTCCGCCGCTTGGCGCCGTATAAACCTCAAAATTATTTTGGCTGAATTTAAGCGCATACATATCCAAAAGAAAGCTATCGTCATCAACTATTAAAATTTTTCTTTTTTCGCCTTCCATATAATATTCCTTCTTTAAGCCAACATCCCCAATTATACTATAAAACAGCCACCAAGAGAAATTCATTGTTGCACATTCTATTCGCTCTCATTGCTGAAATTGTAGACTTCCGTGAAAGGAATTATGCCTTGCAGGGACTTTAACATGGCATCTTCTCTCATCATCAGCATTCCTTTACTGCGGGCCAATTTGTAAATTGCCGCATTGGTGGGATTTTTCAGTATTATAGCCTGCATTTCCTTGTCAATTTTAAACATTTCAAAAACAGCAATACGGCCGCGTGTTCCGGAAGGACATTCGGGAGACGGTACGGTATCGTACATCTTGTCGCCTATTTTCGGCTTGAATTCAGCCGGTAAATCTTTCATTTGCTCTTCAATCTGCATCCTGACGCTTTGATCCATCGGCATCTCTTTGCGTGAAGACGGAAAGGTCATCCGAGCCAGACGCTGGGCAATAGAAACAATCAATGTCGGCGCAATCAAATATGGGTCAACTCCCATGTCCACAAGGCGAGGGACCGCGCCAATCGCGTTATTGGTATGAAGCGTAGAGAGCACGAGGTGTCCGGTCAAAGCCGCCTGAATCGCGAGCTGGGCCGTCTCCTTGTCGCGGATTTCTCCAACCATGATTATGTCCGGGTCCTGGCGCAGGATTGAACGAAGTCCTGAAGCAAACGTATAGCCAATCTCGGGCATCATTTGCGACTGATTAATATCCGGCATATGATACTCCACCGGATCCTCCAAAGACACAATATTGCTTTTTTCCTTATCCAGCTCATTCATCATTGAATACAGAGTAGTTGATTTTCCGGATCCTGTCGGGCCGGTAATCAGGATAAGCCCATACGGCTTTTTTATCGCTTCTCTGATTATGTTCAGATTTGTTTCCGATAGGCCTAATTGGTCCAGCGGCTTGACTCCTTTTTCGGAATCCAGAATACGCATGACAACTTTTTCGCCATAATATGCCGGCATGGTGGAAACGCGAAAATCAATCTTGCGCCCGTCAATATTAGCGCTAAAAGACCCGTCTTGAGGCTTACGTTTCTCGTCCAATCGCAGCTTGGAAAGAATTTTTATACGCGCTACAATCCCGCCATAAACATTCGGCGGCAATACTATTGTGGTATGAAGCGCGCCATCCACCCGAAAACGTACTTTTACTTTTTCCCCCGTGTATTCAATGTGTATATCCGAAGCGCCTCCTTCAATGGCGTTGCGAAGTATGACGGCGACAATTTTTATAACCGGCGCGTCTTCCACTATTTTTGCTTCTTCGCCCGGTTTTATATTTTTAATTTCTTTGCTTAAATTTTCCTCGCTCAAGCTTTTAACATTGGCCATCTCCTCCTGACTCAATTCTTTAAGAGCTTCTTCAACTTGGCTTCCTATGCCCTTGTAAGTTTCCATAATGCCTTCATAATCGCTTTTGGAAATAAGAAAAATTTTGAAGGGAATGCCGATTTTGGTGGAAATAAACTGCAACGCATCCATCGCCTGTATATTTTCCGGGTCCATTACTCCCACTTCCAATACTCCGTCTTTCAACTCAATCGGGGCAAAATGATAATGGGTCGCCGAGTCTTCCGAAATATATTTCAGGGCATCAAAAGATGTTTCTGCCGGATTTATATTTTTCACCGGTATGCCCAAATATTCTCCTTTTAGTTCAAGAATTTTTTCTTCCGGAACGCCGGACTCAATCAGCACTTCGTCAACATCACCGTCATAATCCCGGCTTGCACGGCTTTTAATCTCGCTTATTTGGCCTTCTTTGATTACGCCTCTTTTAGCTAATTCTTCTAAAAAGCTCATAAATTAAAATTAAGGAACGATTGGCGTCTGATTGTTTGGGATCGTATTTGGAACATTTGAGACATCGAGAGGCGCGGATATATTTTCAGCGCCAAATTGGGCAAAAGGATTTGGTCTGCCTTCGGTGCCATCCGGTATAAGATTTATTGGAGTATCGTGTAAATTAATAAACGCCGGATCGGAAAAAACAGCATCATTCAATTTTATATTCTTGACATTCAATAGCAAGGTAAGAAAATCCCTGGCAACCAAAGAGGTCGGGTTTTGAATATTTATATCCGCAGGTAAATTATTCGCGTCCGGCAATGAAGTATTGGAAGGCGATAAAACCAAACTACCTTGATCGGGGGATGATTTTATGAAAAAAACATAAATCAAAACAAAAATCCCGGCGATTATTACAAATATTATGATGTTTCTGATTTTGGGAATCATTTTAATTTTTTAGCCAATAAGTTCTAATGTGAAAATTATATTTGTAAACTTCGGAAGAAGAAGCCGATTTTGTATTGATGTTCACGCCCGTATCGGATGAAAAGGCAATTGATGATATGTCCACAATCCTGAGATTACTTTCCAGGTTCTTGGTAAAATTAATAAAATTATGATAAGTTCCCGATGTGGAAAATTCCAAATCAAAAATTCCATAATCCTTGTGCGCCGGCTTGGCAATTCCGCCCTGGACCACCGCTGTTGTTGTAGTCGCCACGGCATTTGTATCCGTTGTGTTATATTTTACATCTTTCAAAACCATTCCATAAGGCGACGCCATTTGTTCTATTTCAAGAATCAGACGGATATTGTCAACATTCTCAGGCAGGAGTTTTTTAATTTTTATTAAATTTTCCGGATCAACAGCATTGTATTTGGCGGTCAATTTATCCCGTTCGTTTTCAAGCATTTTAGAATTGTCAAGCGCTTCATTATAAGCTGTGGCCTGGATTTTTAATGCGGACACATCTTCATAAAGGGGATTAGCAAATACGAAAAAGACAGAGACTGCGATTCCTATCAAGATAATTGGCATGATAAATCTCATCATAAAAATTTAACTCTGGAGTGTCTGTTTATAATTGACAAAACTCGGATCGACCGAAAATTCCAAATCAAAAAGAACACTGCCTTTGTCGTCCAGGGTTAGGTTGGAAAAAATAGGATCAATCAAATTTTTATTTTTAGCGAACAAGTCAGATTGAAGCGCCACCGAACTATAGCCGATTGCCTGTCCGGATATTTTAATGCTTATCCTGGTATTTTTATCCGTTTCAAGATTATAGCCGAATTTGGTATAGCGGATGGTTTTCATGGTAATGCTATCCAGCGTATTGAAAACGGGAGTAATGGCAATATGTTTGGATAAAATTTCGCTTGCTGCGCGCAGACGCCTGTCTAAAGTTTGCAATTCGGTTATTTTAGAAGGCTCAAAACGATTTTTGGCCAAGTTAAGGGTGTTCTCCATTTTCGTAATGTTTTTTATTACGATTCCTTTATAAAAATAAAGGCCTCCGGTTGCTAAAAGCACGGCGAATAAAACAAAAATAGAAGCAATAAGCAAAATACCGACAGGCCGCGCGGAAACAGCGCGCTCCCTGACTATGGGTTTTTTGGGTATAAATGATGTTTGAAAATTTTGATCCATCTTCTTTTCCTTGCTTTATTATCGCACTTATTGTAATTTTCGCAATGCCAAACCCAAGGCAACCGCGAATTCAGGGCCCATAGTTTCAAGAACTTTTTCCAGAAACGCCGGCGCACTTACCTTGGAAAAAGGACGGCCAATTTCTATTTCCGCCCGGAAATTATTTACCGCCACCTCTTTCAGTCCTTTCAAAAGGGACCCGCCACCGGTAAATATTACCTTGCTGATAGTCCGATTATACTTCTTTTCGTATCCCAACAACACATTATTAATCTCGGAAAAGATATAATCAATATGAACTTTAATAATATCAGCCAAGCTTTTTTCTGCCGGGTTTCCAAAAAGGCCGAATTCCTTCTTTATTTTTTCCGCTTCCGAAAAAGAAATGCTCAAAGACTTGGAAATGGAATTGGAAATGTCCGCTCCTCCCCTGTCTATCGTGTGATAACCCTTAACCATGCCGAATTCAACGATAGAAAGCTTGGTATGCGACGCGCCGAAATCTATCAGTAAAACCGGGGAAAGCTCGTGTTCAAAGTTTGCCCGGATGGAAGAAAATATTTCAATCTCAAAAAAAGAAGCCGAGAGACTGCACTGGGAAACAATTGAACGGTACTTGGCAACCGCATCGTTTTGCGTGGCGACGACCAGCACGTTTATCTTGTCTGCCGGCTGGGGCGGCAAATCGGCATTGTTCGCTTCCTCAAAAGAAGCTTCTCTTTTCGGCAATATGAAATAATCAATGGAAACCTCGGTAATCGGCACCGGGATATATTTGCGGGCTTCGGTAGGAATAATCGCGGCTATTTCGGCGTCTTGTATCTGAGCCGGGAGCTCAATGGTAAAAATCAGGCTTGATTGAACCGGAATGGAAAGGGCTGGAGAGGCGCCGGTCACGCCGGATTGCTTGAGAACTTCCTGCAGAGCCAGCACGATTTTTTCAATGGGAAGATTGGTAACGCGCCCTGCATCAAGATCGGCGTAAGGACCAAGCGCTATCGCTCCATAAGTTTCAAGTACTGCTTTGCCTCCTTTTCTTTTAATTTCAACCACCTTAATCGCCGAAGAACCGATGTCAACACCAACAGCGCTGTTTCCATCGCTGCCCTGAAGCCTGCTGAAACTTGAAAAAAGATTTTTTAATAAATTATTCATCCTTAATTTATGCTAAAATACCCCTTAAGTATAACATATATGAGTTTTTTAAACACCATATTAGGCATAGTTTTTCCCGTAAAATGCATATTGTGCGGCAAAACCGGGGTGGATTTATGCCTTGAATGCCTTAAAGACGCTCCGGCAGCCGAACGCGAGAGCGCAAGATGGATTTTCCCCCTTTATGATTATCGCCACCCGGGCATCAAAAAGGCATTATGGTTCCTAAAATATAAAGGCAGGAAAAGATTGGCGGACGTTTTTGCGGAAATTATTTATGGCAGGATTTTGGAAGAATTGTCCGATTTGTCCGTAATGGAAAACTTTAACAATGCTATTTTGGTCCCGATTCCCCTTTCGCCGAAAAGATACCGCGAACGGGGATTTAATCAGGCAGAATTAATTTGCAAAAAGCTTATTGAGATAGATCAAGATGAAAATTTCAGATTGGAAGAAAATGTCTTGATAAAAATAAAAAATACCGAGCACCAGGTGCGTATACAGGATCGGCGCGCCAGGTTAAAAAATCTAATTGGCTCGTTTGCGGTAAAAAATGAAGCATTGGTAAAAAATAAAAATATAATCCTGATAGACGATGTCACGACCACCGGCGCGACCTTAAACGAAGCGCGGAAAACTTTAAAGCAGGCGGGCGCACGAAAAATAATTGCTTTCACGATTGCGCATTAAGACATCTATTTAAAAAATTTTATATTCTCATATTTTATTGCTATAATGATTTTCATGAAACACTGCAAGGATTGCGAGCCGGCGCAGGAGAGCCATTTCGTGGCATATACTTCCGTTGTTCTGAGCTGGATAGACGAGCCGTTTTTCGACCTGATGGAAAGAATTTTCAAAAATATCGCCGAGACGTTGGCGGATGAAATTACCCTGCCTTTTTTTAAATTAATGGTTTTTTTAAAGCTCGGGCATTGGAGCGACAAGCCTGACGGCAAAGATACTTGGCGCACGAAGTGCTTCTGGGAAGAAGCGGAACGGCGCGGGATAAAGATGCGCGAATTCCATTTGGGCCCTATTAAAGACGCTTTCATCGCGGAATATAAAGGCCCGCCTTCGCTAAAGCTTCGGCGGACAAGCAAAACAATACTCTTTGACGGTCTGCCCCGCCCCGGTTTTAAAGAATCCCCGGCGCTCAAATGGATGGACAATAAAGGCATAATGAAAGTAAAATTCCTGAAAGAAGGCTTGCCAATCGCGAATGGCGGAGTGGCTTTTACTAAAAGAGGCGCATTAAAAATTTTTAATAGCATAGCAAAACCGGTTATCACTAAGCCGAATCTAGGTTCCAGGAGCCGACACACGATGATACACATAAATACCGGAGAAGGCCTGATTGCCGGCTTTAAAAAAGCGAAAAAGTTGTCTCCGCTTGTCGTGATTGAAGAAGAATTGCGCGGATATTTATTCAGAGGCACTTTAATCGGCGGGAAATTAGCCGGAGTGGTCCGGCGCGACCAACCGGAAGTCACCGGCGATGGCATGCATACTTTGAAGGAATTAATGGAAGAAGAAAATAAAAGACCGGAACGCAACGGCCCGATTTTTCATAAAATAATCGTGGATAAAGAAATGGAAATAGAATTAAAAAGAGAAAATATAACCATGGATGATGTTCCGGAAACGGGAAAAGTCGTGACTTTTTCCCAAAAGACAAGCCGGAGCTGCGGCGGGACCACGACTGAAGTTACGGACATTGTGCATCTCGAGAATGTGGAAATGCTGGAGCATGTTGCCAGATTTTTGGACGACCCGCTCATCGGTGTAGATTTTATAATTGAAGATATTACCAAGTCGTGGAAAGAAGAACAGCATTGCGGAATAATTGAATGCAACAGCTTGCCTTTCATAGATTTGCACCACTATCCTCTTTTTGGGAAACCGAACAATGTCGCCGGCAAGCTTTGGGATTTGGTATTGCCGGAATCAAAAATAGATTAAATTCGTTTTAGTGTTTCTATGGAAATCTCTGATTTAGGGTCAAAAGCGTCTGGATCCATTTTAAGATGCGATACATATTTTCTCTCAACAGCAAATTCGCCTAAGAATTTTAAAAAATCTTCTTTGGTTTCCCTCTCTCCTTTTTCCTCCAGGTGTTCAAGAGGATGCGCTTCCGGGGTAAATTCAAAATGCCCGCATATTTCTCCGTCTTTATAAACTCGTAAATGATACTGGTCTTGGAAATCCGTTAATTTCCTCCAGCTCAAAACTTGGTCCTCATCCACCCAAGCGATAAAGTGATTGCCGAAACCCCATTCATCGTGGAGATGCTGTTTAAGCCCTTCCAGAGTCTTTCCGGGCGTCAACCAGCCAATATGGTATTTTTGCCTGCCTTTCTTGTGCCAAATAAGACCGGCTTTTAAAAGAATTTTGCGAAAGGGCAGGAAAAAACTATATATAAAATCCCAAATTTTTTGCTTTAGTTTGTCTTCCGGAGTCATAAAAACAATATAGCACGAAAACTATTCGGTAGTCACCCCGTCAAATTCCGGGCTATCGGCTTCTGCTTCGGCGCGAGTCGCCCGCATTACGCCGTCCTTGTGGTGCGCCGGGGAATAAATCGTGTAAAGTTTCAAGGCTTCGGTCTGTGAAATATTAACTACATTATGCTCCGCGCCAGCCGGCACGATGACCGCATCGCCGTCACCGACCGCGTATTCATTGCCGTCGATAAATACCTTTCCTTCTCCTTTTTCAAAGCGGAAAAATTGGTCGTTGTCTTTGTGAATTTCAAGGCCGATTTCTTCGCCGGGCTTGAGGGCCATCAGCACAAGTTGGTTGTGCGCTCCGGTATATAAAACTTTCCGAAAATTATTATTTTCAAGAGTCAGTTTTTCTATATTATTTTTATATCCTTTTTTCATAAATATATTATATCACTTTTTTAATTTTGGGCGGGACACTCGGATCGGCATGGCAGTCTGTTTATTTTAAAGATTTTTGCTCAACTGTTCTACAACCTTCCCTAACTCAATCCAAGATGTTTTACGCCCTCCGTTTTGTTCCAGCCAGGAGCTTTCCAAATCAATAAGTCGAACACTGTTTTTGCTTCCAAGAGATTTTTCAGGAACTACATAGAATAACCACTGTAAGGGATTTCGCTGATCACACGTTTTGTTGAAAATTCCATGCCACGCGAATATAAATAATTCGCAGAATCTTCCTTGTTCCTCAATCTGTTCATCTAGGTGATCTCGTTTAAAATAAGACGGTTTGTTTTTTATTTGTGTAGAAAAAGCGTGAATAGCTTTACTACGGGGCGTCCATAATTGTTTTGCCGCAGATTGTTTAAGCTGTATGCGAATCCGCTTTATTCCGTTGCCTTTCTGAAAATCCCACGGATGCCAACCTGCAGCCACCCACTCCCATGCAGGATCGGTGATGAAAAGTGCTTGCCATACCATAGCTTCTGCGTAACTGCCTCGCTCACGATTATCCATAATTTTTTGATTATAGAGATGGTCAATAAGTCTTTTTATGATTTCTTTATTGGACATGTTTGGTTTAAGATTAAGGCAGCGGAGTCTACCGATAATAAATTAAATGCTTTTTTAAAAACGCTCGACCGGAGCCAGATTTTAAATATTTTTCAAAATTAAAAGCCTTGTATTTGTCTTTTGTTGCAAAGTAAAAATCTAATTCCACTGGCAAACGAGTCGAGGTAGCGGGCACGTTACCTTTTTTGTGTCTACTCAATCTGTCTTTCAAATTGTCAGTACAACCAATATAAAAACCATCTTTACATTTTAAACTGTACACATAATACATTGATAAAGTATAACAGCGAAGGTCGCCTTCGCAAATCTCCTGGCGGATTTCATCACGCCGAAGGTTTGCTACTGCGAACCGAAGGCGGATGAGGTGGGATTCGAACCCACGGTCCTTTTAAGGGGACGGCGGTTTAGTAAACCGCTACCTTAAACCACTCGGTCACTCATCCAATTTTTTATAATAACATAAGGGAGTATAGCAAAAAAAATGGAAAAATAGCATTAATATGCTAGAGTAATTACGTAATTGATTACGTAATTAATTACATAAAGGAGCCGTGTCTATGAAATATAAACTGCTTTATATTTCATCTGTTTCGCCAAAGCGAATAGGATTATGCGCCAAAGGCGCAATCCTAAGGGAAGAGCCCGAGAGGGCGCGAAGACACGTGACTGAACGAAGTAAAGGAGCCGTGTCTGAGCGGTCTAAGGTACATCTTTGCTAAAGATGCAGGGGCTTTATACCCCCTCGCGAGTTCGAATCTCGCCGGCTCCGCATTGGGAAAATAAAATTTTAGGCTCTTTTCTTTTTTAAACTTTTAACTGCTTTGTTTGTAATTCCTTTCCACTCGCTTTTTAATTTTTTGGCTAGAGCTTTGATGTCTTTCTCATGTAATTTATACTGCTTGGCATAATTTTCGGTTACAACATCTACCGCTTTGTGATAAACAGGAGCGCTGACTTTTTTAGCCTTTTTAACTTCACTTATTACCTCTTTCTTTATTTTATCCATCAAGACTTTCGCTTTCTTTTGATGCGCCTTAGCCTTAGGACCAAATAAATAATACGCTCCGGCACCAAGCGCCGCTACTCCCGCTCCCACTGCCGCCATTTCACCCCCCGACATCCCCTTTTTTTTATTTGTATTATTTTTTTTCATTTGATTTGATTTTGCGAAATCATGCCGCGCAACCGTCCGTTTTAGCGTAGCGTTAATAATTTTTAATCTTTTCGACTTTTTCTCTTTTTTCTAAAAAGAAAATTGAACACCGCGCTGTCCCTCACGTCTTCCAGCAATTCTTTCGTCGTATCACCCACATTGTCTATATTTTTTTCTATCTTGTCCATAATCCTTGAAAATGTGTTGGTGGCGCGGATAAGGTAAAATAAAAATATCGCCGTTAAAATCCACAGCATAACAAAGCCGACGGATGATATAAAAAAGAAAACTTGTGATTGTAAAACGAGATCCATAACTGCATTATAGTATATTTAGTTATATAATTCAAACATGGAATTGAGCAACCAGTTAGAAATAAAATTCCGCCTGGATATAAATCAAAAGAAAGCTCTGCGTCGGCTGAAGATTTTCTCGGTAGCCGATTTGCTGTTTCATTTCCCTGTCCGTTATAGCGATATCAGCGAAGTAAAAAAAATCGCGGAACTGATTCCGGGAGACATAGCAACGGTATACGGTAAAGTTTCAAAACTGAAAACCAAAAAAGCTTTCCGCTCAAGAATACCGATGGCTGAGGGAGAGATTGAGGATTTGTCCGGAAAAATAAAAATCATCTGGTTCAACCAGGCCTACCTCGCCAAGATGATTAAAAATGGCGAAAATGTAAAATTAACCGGAAAAATAACATTGGGGAAAAAAGGCATCTACCTCGCTAACCCGGAATTTGAAAAAATGCCCGATATGCCGATTGATTCGCATGATACGCTTTTCAGGCCCTCTCGCCTTCCGGGCACTCCCCCCCGCCCGAACGCCGAAGGCGGGCAGGCTTCGCAGGGGGAGAAATATATGGGCTTTTCGTACCCAATTTATGCGGAAACGCGCGGTATCACTTCCAAGTGGTTCTACCACGCAATTGAGAAAATATTCAAGGAAAAAACTCTCGACAATATTGCAGACTATATCCCAAATGACATCCTACAAAAATACCATCTGCCTACTTTAAAAACAGCGTTGGTTTGGATTCATAAACCGAAAAACAAGAAGAATGCCGAGAGCGCCCGCAAAAGATTCGCTTTTGAAGAAGTATTTTGCATCCAGCTGGAGCGCCAGCATGATAAATTTGAATACAGGAAGAATAAATCTTTCCAAATAAAGCCGAATGAAAAAGATGTGCAGGATTTTTTGAAGCGTTTTCCTTTTTCTCCGACCAATTCGCAAAAAAAATCAATTGATACGATCTTGACGGATATGGCGAAAAATTTTCCGATGTCCCGGTTGCTGGAGGGCGATGTCGGAAGCGGAAAAACTGCCGTCGCCGCAACTGCCGCTTATGTAGCCCAGAACCAAAGACCTGAAGATAAAAATGGCAAACTGCAAAATTTTGGCAATCTGCAGACAGCCTATATGGCGCCGACGGAAATCCTAGCAACCCAGCACTTTGAATCTTTTATAGAATATTTTAAGCATCTATCAATCAACATCGGTTTAATTACCGGTTCCGGGTGCAGAAAATTCCCATCAAAAGTAAATCCAAGTGGTTGGACCACTATAAATCGCGCACAACTTTTGAAATGGGTAGCGGAAGGTGTTATGCCAATTTTAATCGGTACTCACGCCCTGATTCAAAAAACGGTCAAGTTTAAAAACCTGGCCTTGGTTGTGATAGACGAACAACACCGTTTCGGCACGGCGCAGAGAAGAAAACTTGTTCGCAAGGACACAAAAGGAAACATAAGCGCTCCGCACCTGCTCTCAATGACCGCCACCCCCATCCCCCGCACACTTGCGCTGACGATTTACGGAGACCTGGATTTATCGCTTTTAGACGAAATGCCGGCCGGCAGAAAACAAATAATTACGGAAATAATAACGCCCAACAAAAGGCCGGAGACCTATGAAAAAATTCGCCAAGAATTAAAAAATGGCCGACAACTTTATGTCATCTGTCCGAGAATTTTTGAGCCGGACCCGGAAAAAGAGCTGGCGCTCAATGTAAAATCAGCAGTAGCCGAGGCTAAGATATTAAAACAGGGAGTTTTTAGAGAATATGAAATAGGTGTGCTGCACAGCAAAATGAGCAAGGAGAAAAAAGAAAAAGTAATGGCGGATTTTACTTTGGGAAAAATAAATATTTTGTGCGCCACGTCCGTCGTGGAAGTCGGCGTGAATGTGCCGAATGCAACAGTCATAATCATCGAGGGCGCGGAGCGTTTCGGCCTGGCCCAGCTGCACCAGCTCCGCGGACGGGTTATTAGAAGCACCCATCAGGCATATTGTTATATTTTTGTAAGTGAAAAAAGTCGACCCTCCTCCGCTAAAGCTACAGGCGGGCAAGGAAAAACAATAGAACGTTTAAAAGCGCTTAAAACCGCAAAGAACGGCTTTGAGTTGGCGGAATTGGACCTGACTCTCCGTGGCGCAGGCGAACTCGGAGGCACCAAGCAATGGGGCATTACCGACCTAGGGATGGAAGCGATAAAAAATATAAAAATGGTGGAAGCTGCCCGAACCGAGGCTATCCGCTTGATTGAAGAAGATCCGGAACTTGCCAAGTATCCCCTCTTAAAACAAAAAGTGCGCGAAAAAACGGAAGAATTTCATTTTGAATAAATATTTATCTTAATTTAAATAAAGTTATCATTTTGTAACGGTCGTCAAATATGTTAACATATATATATGTCATATAATTCACCAAGTATCGGAGATCTCCTAATGGCGACATTAGGGAGTGCACGAAGCACTCGTCGATTTTACTCTATAATTCGAGAACGAAAATTAAGGCGCTATAAAAAAGAAAGCATTAAAGTTACCCTTTCACGATTACATTCAAGGGGGTATGTAGAAAACTCGGCCCTAGGGTGGTCAATAACTAGAAAAGGTAAAAAACATATCAAAAACATTCGTTGGTTAAGCTATATAGTATCTCCATTCACAAACAATACATCGGTTAACATGATTATTTCTTTTGATATTCCGGAAAAAGATAGACATATACGTCATTGGCTTAGAAATCAAATAAAAATATTCGGTTATAAGATGTTACAACAAAGTTTATGGATTGGTCCCGGCCCGCTTCCTCCATCTTTCCTAAAACGCCTGGAGGATTTGAACATTGGGAAAAATGTTAAAACTTTTAAAATAACAAAAGTAAATAATTAATAAGTTATCAATCGTGACGGCCGTTAAATTTGATAACATACATATACTAAAGAATCCCAATTCCACTCGGAAGATCTCGTTTTAATACTCTAATTTTTCTTAGGGGTTGAACAGAAATCTGACTCTTATATTCTGCTGGACGTTCTTTTATTTGTGCAAAATCCTCTTTTTTAAAAACATATACCCATCCGGCGGCAGAATCTGGCAGTTTGGCAAGTACCCCTCTTGGTAACTTGAATCTTAATTTAAATGAGCCATCATCATGAGAAATTGCACCAGATTGAGAAACAATTCCTTCGGGAAAATTACTCGAATTAATTATCGCGTGAAAGATCGCAAAATCAACTGCTGGTGAAGCAAATATTGCTGGTTCACCGTCTGGTCCGCGTTCATTGTCAACCGCCTGACGAGGTTCAAGTGAATCAATATCTGCCCGCGTGCCGTGGAATAAAAAGATTCCTTCTTTTTCCATTTTAAGCAATTCTAGTTTTTCAGGAGAGATTGTTTTAAAACTTTCTTTTGTAGGTTGGGGATTGAAATTATTCATGTTTCAATTTATTTATAGTTCGGTTTAATTTCTTCCCTTCCTTCGATGTGACTGGCAAGACGGGCAAGAGCATAAAGCAGGCTGGAAAGGCGGTTTAGATAAGATAAAGTCGACATGCTCACGATGACATTACCTTCTTCTCTGGCGGCAACGACTCGCCGCTCGGCGCGACGGGCTAAAGTTCTGGCTATATCAAGAACCGCGCCGTCTTTGGTGGCTCCGCTGATGAAAAAACTCTTGATCGGCGGCAAAATTTTTTCAATTTCATCGACTATATTTTCAATCTTTTTTATCTTCTCTTGTGTAATACTTTTGTCCGAACCGGCGACTTCGGCCTGAACAATAAATAAATTTTGCTGCACTTCTAAAATAACATCCGTAAATTTAATTTTTTCATTTCCTATCTGGAAACTTTTACCCTCCGTTCTGGCGCGGACCAGACCCAGAAAGGAATTCGTTTCGTCAAGCGAACCCAGGGCTTCCGCCACAATTGAACTCTTGGAAATGCGTTGGTCGCATCCAAAAGTTTTAGTCGTACCATTGTCCCCTTTTCTAGTGTAAAGCATAGCTTTATTATACTCTTATACCTTTTTGAAATACAAACTTTTTTCCAGTACGGATTTTTTGAAGCTTAAAAAATCCTGAAATTCTCGCGCCGTCGCGCTCAAAATCCCTGCAAAAAGTTGTATTCTCAAAAAAGTCTTAAATTTCGCAAACGCCGGAAACGCAGGCAAATTCTTTCGCTCCGGTAGTATTGTCCGATGCCTCATATTGAGAAAGCTTGGAGAAATCAATTTTGCCGATAGCCTTTGAGCGCCTCTCGTATTCTTCCTTGGTAATCACTTCGTAAGGGGCGAGCTGATAGACATGCTCGGAACGCGGCAAGAAAGAAAGTCCGCCGATCCAGTCCCAATTTTCGTAAACGAAATTGCCGACTGCTATCCACTCATCCGGACCGACGTAAATCGTTGCCGACGGATTATGCTCCACAAAATGCTCTTTGAGCCTTTTCCATTCTTTCATCAAATCTAAGGCGGAAACTTCATCCTTGAAAATCGCTCCCTCCGGCGCTTTGACCGGAAATTCCAAAACAAAAGTGGTTGCCGACGACTCGGACTGGCCGACTTCCGGCAAACAAGGCACGCCTTGGTCCCGGGCCATCTGAAGCAATGTATCAGTGTGGGAAATGCGCACCCGGCGGATAAAATACGGGGCATACCAAGGGTGCATGCCCGAACCGACGCCCAAAAGCTGGCCGGAATTGCCGTGAGGCTTCACACAGGTAATAGCGGTGGAGGGATTGATGCCGAAACGCTTGGCATATTTTTTATTTGTTTCAATCGAATCCGTTTTCAGGGTATCCAATACTTTATCTTCCCGGACAATCGGATTATCATAATACCCGGTCAGGGAAACACCGAGCAATCTTTCCTCCTCGCAATTTTCTTTCCATTTTTTTGAAAGATATCCGAAATTAGTCAAGGTAGACTGATAAGTCCCGAGCAATGTTGCCAGTTCCATTTTTCTTTTCAAGGTAGCCACGGTATCTCTCGGGCGAATTACAATGCTGGTTAAATTGCAAAATTGCTTGGAGCGCAGATAAATTTCTCCACAGGGATTCAGCCCCATCTGCCTCTCGTCTTTGATTGCCGCCCAGCGGCGCGCCGGGACTTGTTTCTCCAGCCCCGCCCGATTGAAAATTCCACGCTCGCCGGATTTGGATTTCACTAAAGCGGTCCACTCGTCCAGAAATTCTTCGGCCCCGGGCTTGGCATTGTAAACGGCCGAATTGTTCGCCATTGACCGTTGACCCTCGGTTAAATAAAATTGCCCTTTCTTGGCATCCCGCATATCGGTGTCTTCCAATTCGGAAAGAGAAATCAAAGCGCTGCGTCGGACACCCCCCGCTACCACAATCATTCCAATCTGACAAATAATGTCATGCATATCTATATTGGAAAGGCGGCGGCCTTGTTTCGCCAGAATTTTACGCTTGGCAAATTCCATCAGATCCATAAGCGGCTGTGGTCCGGATGCGCGTCCACCAGCCACCTCTAATCGCGACCCAGCAGGCCTGATCTTAGAAAAATCAAACTTTACATCTCTTCCGTCAAACCAAGCGTTAAGACCTAAAACAAAAGCATCTGCCCAGCCTTCTTTGTCGTCTGCAACCACATGAAAAAATGGCTTTTCTTTTACTTGCTTTTTGATTTGCGGAAATTTTTGGACATTTTCCCATTCAACCGCAAAACCGAGCCCTGCCCCGCACATTGAAACATACATAATTTCTCCCAAATCCTGAGGACAAGTCGGAGCAATATAGGAACAATTATAGGCCCAGACATTTGAGTTCCGGCAAGCTTTGCCCGCGGACCATAAAAGCCGCATGGAAGGGCAAATATCCTGAGCCAAAATAGCCTGTCGGACTTCCTCATATTCTTTAGCGAAAAGCTTGTCTCCCAAATTCTCTTTCATATAGGCCATATAACGGTCAACGGTTTCTATCCAGGTCTCCCGGCGGCCTAATTCCGGAACCCAGCGCGAATAAAACTGATAGAAAATATATTCCGAATAAGGACTGGAAAAATATTTGCTGCTTTCTTCAACCGCCTGACGAACCGCTTCCGGCACCGGCCCGAAAGCCGCCCGAAGTTCGGAACGCTTGCTGCGATAGAGAATATATTTTTTAGCCGTATCGGTAAAACCATTTTTCATTAATTCTTTTTCTACGAAATCCTGGACTATTTCAACCGTCGGCAAAAATTTTGCTCCTTTGTGCTTGTTGACCAATTCAGATCTCAAATCAAGGAGAGTTTTGAAAACGCGATTAGCTACCGTGTGAGATTCATTTTCTCCTCCCTCACCCGAAACCTCAAAAGCCCTGAAAATAGCCCGAGCGACAATTTCCAAATCAAAAGGAACGACTTCGCCGCTTCTTTTTCGGATTGATTTTATTTTCGCCAGTTCGCTTTTTAAAATTTTTTCTGCTTTTTTCATGGAATTTGAATTATCTTGGGATTAAGGATGTTCATAATTGACGGTTTTTCTTTTTTCTTCTTTTTAATCACAAAATTATATATGACCGGAGAGAGAACAAAAGCGAAGACGATATTGCCGAGCAGGTGGAGCGCAGTAAATGGAATTTGTCCGGTGAAAGCTCCGATAAACGATTGGTTGAAAAAAATCGGGCCAACCGTGAGTCCTGTCAGCGCATCAAAAAATAAAGTTCCGATGACTGCAAAACGCACATAACTCCATGCGCCGGCTTCATTCTTTTTGAAATAATGCGCAGCCCATAAGCCGAGCATTCCATAAGCTCCGGCGGTAAAAAATGTATATACTCCGAGCGTTCCGGTCAGCGTATCATAGAGCAAAATGCTCAAAATAGCAAAAGAAAAACCGGCTAATGCCCCATAGGCTTTGCTGAAAGGCATGGTAGCCGCCAGTATCGGTTCAATGTTCGGCGCGCGGAACGGAACTAGCCGCGCAAGCAGGCACAGGACAAGAATAAGAGAGAATTTAAAATAATTTTTTTTGCCTGTGTCCATGTTGCCTGGGTTGTTAATAAAATATTTGTTTTAATAAATGAAAGTTATATAATAAATGAAAGCTATCCGGCTTCGCAACCACCCAAGCCATTATACACGAGACCAGTCCCCTTGTGTAAAGTGGATAAACCCGTTTTTTATCAAAAATAATTTTAGACAACATGGAACAAAATAAAACAAGGTATGTTTGGGGGCTTTTGAGACTGATGATGGGTCTTATTTTTCTATGGGCCTTCCTGGATAAGACATTTGGGTGGGGTTTTGCGACAATTCCCGAGAAATCTTGGCTCGCAGGCGGCTCTCCAACCGCCGGTTTCCTGCAATTTGGCGTTCATGGACCTTTTGCGGACTTTTATCACAGCCTGGCTGGCGTGCCTCTGGTAGACTGGCTGTTTATGCTAGGTCTCTTTTTTATCGGCATTACGCTTACTTTTGGTATTTTTGTAAAATTAGGGGGCTTGACCGGAATTATAATGTTATTCCTAATGTATACCGCCGTCGGCATATTTCCGGAAAATAATCCTTTCATTGACGACCACCTTGTCTATATTTTGGTGATGGTTGGCCTGATAATCTCGGACTCCGGCAGCTATTTTGGTTTCGGCAATTATTGGTCCCGCACATCCTTGGTGCAGAGATTCAAAATTTTTAGGTAAATTACTTTTTTGGAAATAATTTTTTCTTGTTTCTAATAAATTCTTTTACAAGTTCTCGCCAATATTTATTAACATTTCCAGATATTAATATTTTTGCGTTCTTGTGCGCGAAAACATCCTCAAGGGAAACTTTTTTCTTTTTGAACATTTTTCCATTTTCTAAATATATTGAAAGCGGATCAACAATTTTATCCAAGGCATAAATAAATTTACTTTCTTTATCTTCTCTCTTTTCATACCCCTCTATTGCTTTAATAAGATTTTTAAAATGCGAAAATCTTTTTTTTATTTTTAGGATAGCTTTCTTTTCCCTCTGTCGCTGTGAAGATGATCTTTTTTTATTAAATATAAATGTATCTCCTGCATAAATTTCCACCAAGTCATGGGTAAGCGCGTACATGAAACAAAGTTCTTTGTTTAATTTAAGATTATCCTGTTCAATCAAAAACCAAGCGACCGTCGCGACTTGATAACTGTGTTCAGCGCTAGTTTGAACTTTTTTACCCAACTTGGAACCTTCGTACCTTAAGACATCGCGAAATTCTTGGGTGAATTTCACGAAATCCAGAAGCTGTTCAAATTTCTTAGAAAATTTTCTTTTCATAATTTTATTTCAAAAGCTCACTACTTGAAATCCTTATCTCTGTTTTGTCCTCACACATAATTTTTTGCTAAAAATTTGCGCGAGCCCGCCTCGTGTCGTCACACTCCGGCTCGGACAAGTTTAAAACTTTATCCCATAAACTTTTAAACTTGTCCGCCCTCTTGGACTCGAACCAAGGACCCTCGAGGTATAAGCTCGATGCTCTAACCAACTGAGCTAAGGGCGGAAGCTAAGAGACCGGGGCCTCTTCCTTCTTTTTTAACATAATGCCGTGGACTGTCAATATCTTTTCATATTCTTCCTGCTCTAAAGTTTCCACTTCAATTAATTTCTTGGCAATAGCGGTAAACGCTTTTTTGTATTCGGTTAAAACTTTTTCGGCGCTTTTAATTCCGTCGTTTATTATCCTGGAAACTTCCGCATCAACCTTCGTGGAAACCGTTTCAGAAAATTCTCTTTCCGCTATTTCGCCATATTGGGGCCGGCCGCCGGAATCAACCAAGGCGATTGGGCCGATGACATCGGACATGCCCCAGCGGGTAACCATCGCCCGGGCTAAATTTGTCGCCACCTGTAAATCGCTTGACGGTCCGGTCGTAATATCTCCAAAAATCATTTTCTCGGCAACATAACCGCCCAAAGACATGGCAATATCGTCTATGAATTCTCTTTTGGACTGAAGGCGCCGTTCTTCCAGCGGTAGTTTCAAGGTGTATCCTCCGGCATTGCCGCGCGCAATAATGGATACCTTGTGCACCGGGTCGGCGTGAGGAAGAACCGAAGCGACAATCGCATGTCCGGCCTCATGATAAGCAGTGATTTCTTTTTCTTTTTTGGAAAGCAGATGGCTTTTGCGCTCCGGGCCAAGCATCACTTTCTCAATCGCGCGAATCAAATCAAATTGAAAAACTTTCTTGCGATTTTCCCGGGCCGCCAAAATTGCGCCCTCGTTCATCAATGAATATAAATCAGCTCCGGAAAAACCCGGAGTGCGCTCGGCAATTAATTTCAAATTAATATCTTCGGCCAATGGTTTTTTCACCGCGTGAATCTTGAGTATTTCCTCGCGGTCGGCACGGTCCGGCAAATCAAGAATCACTTTCCGGTCAAAACGTCCCGGACGGATAAGTGCCGGGTCCAGCACGTCCGGCCGGTTGGTCGCGGCCATCACAATGACTTTATCGTTCGGCTCAAAACCGTCCATCTCCACCAATATTTGATTTAGGGTTTGCTCACGCTCATCATTGCCTCCGCCAAAACCTCCCCCGCGGGTCCGTCCGATGGCGTCTATTTCATCCACGAAAATAATCGCCGGCGCCGCTTTCTTGGCCATTTTGAAAAGATCCCGCACGCGCGAAGCTCCTACTCCGACGAACATCTCCACGAATTCACTTCCAGACAAATGGAAAAATGGCACACTCGCTTCTCCGGCGACGGCTCGCGCCAGTAAAGTTTTTCCTGTGCCGGGAGCGCCGGTCAAAATTACTCCTTTTGGAATCCTGGCTCCAATATCTAGAAACTTTTTCGGGCTTTTCAGGAAATCCACGATTTCTTTCAATTCTTCTTTGGCTTCTTTGCACCCGGCGACATCCTTGAAAGTGACACGGTTATTTTTATCATTCGGGTCGGTCAGGCGCGCTTTGGACTGGCCGAAAGAAAACGCCTGCATCCCGGCGCCCTTCACTTGCCGCGATAAATACCAGAAGAAAAGCAAAATAAAAACAATTGGCAATAAAAATGGAAGAATATTCAGGAGTAAAAACATAAATCCGCTTTCATTTTTTATTTCTATCCCGGTTTTGGCGAGAGCCTGGCTGGTTACGCCATAATTAAAAAGCGTCTGGGATAATGAAGACCCCACTTCTTTTTTGGCTTTTTTAATTTCATCATTGTTATAAGTAATCGTCAGCTTGTCGCCTTCCACCAAAATATTTTTTACTTCTCCCGCCGAAACGCTTTTTGCCAAATCGGAAATCGCAACTTCCGGAATTACTTTCCCTTCCCCGGACACCACCAGATACAATGCCGTAATGAGCATAAAGAAAAGTATCGCGCCGGCAATACTGCCTCCGAATTTCGCCGGCGGCTGCCCTTTTTTCCCCTTATTTTGCGGGTTTTTTTGATTAAGAAAATTAAAATCCATGTGGCTACTTTAGCACAAAAACTTCAAAAAACAAAGGAAAAAGCGTGATAATTTTTTACTTATTTCATTAGAAAGAAATAAAGAGAAAGCAAAAGAAGTATGCCGAAGACAGAACGAATGATTATCTGGGGTAGATTTATATACAACCATTTTTGCACATAATATTTGATGCATCTTTCTTCATAAACACTTGCCGGGTTATGTTCCTTTCTTAATTTATTTTCGATATTGGAAAGCCAGCAACCGCCGAGCCCCCAAGAGCTTGCTAAAGTTAAAAGCATTATCACGAGATAAAATTTATTAAAAGACCGGCTATAAAAAATAAATGGCCAAGTTGTATAAATAAAAACAATCCACGCAGTATGGACGAATAAAATTAAATTTATTTTAAGTTTTCCTGCCATCATATTATTAGACAGAGATTAGCATAAAAAACCCAAAAAGTGAAATCAGGTTTATCGGTAAATTTATTTTTATTGATCGGTTTGCGAAAGAATAGAAAACAGACAACCTTCAATTATGACAAAAACCCCTTGAACGAAAGCATCTTGTTGTAACGGTATATGATCCCATGCTGATAAATTATCATAAGCCTCAAGAAATCCTCTTGTAAGTCTCTTAAGATGATCTGCTTTTTTATGATCAAATTTTACTATATGATATACGCGAGCTTTTCTGTTTGGATTTCCTTTATTATCTTTTGCTTCTGGAGATTTTTTAAAAAATTCTGTCTCTTTTACCTTTTCTGTGGGAGCCAGTATATGTAGCAATGCATCAACAAGGCCGCGCATCGAACTGCTTGATTGACGTATGTAATCCTTACCTTTTCTTCTAAATGTTTCCCAGCAACCCTTACGAAATTCCACCAATGATGGGTCGATTTTTAATAACATTTTATCTAACTTTTTCTGATGTTCGGATATTTCTTCATCCGTTAATTCTCCAACTTCATAAATTTTTTCTAGATTCGGAAGGTTGATTGTTGTGGGGTATGTAGGAAGAGACCTTAGTACATTATTAACACCACTACTAATAACCTGGGTAGACATAATAGAATCTGACACTCGCTGAAAGATTCCCGAGTTTTGTATTCTATCGATAGTTGCAGATAAAACATGCTGTTGCCTTTGGACAACATCCAAGCAAAGATCTGATATTTTTTGTGCACTCGTAAATGCTGACTCCACTATGGTACCAGTTTCATAAAGTTTATTTGCATTTAATGTAGCTAAACCTACTCCAGCAATTACACTAGAAAGGGGGGCAATTGATGTTTCGATAAAACTCTCCATTTTTGCTGTTCCTAGCCTGAGACTTTCCCCTAAAACTAGACTATGGTTTAAAGCTTCAATCTGAGTCCCAACAACACTCTTATAGGAAGTTAGAAAATCCGAATTTGCTAACCCCACACTTAAACCAGCGGACAGTTCATTTACCGCTAAAACACCATCTCTAAAACTCGTGTTGTTAATTATGGAGCTTGCGCCAGAAATTTTCAGGTGAGAAATAGCGGAGTCTTCTGGATCTAATTGCATATTTCCGTTGTTTGTTTGCATATAAACATACTAAATCTTTATTTTTCAAAAAGCTACACAGAAACGCCCGAATGGGCGTTAAGGTTTTTACTGGTGGAGACGGAGGAAGTTGGGCACAGATAATTTAGTTAGCGATTTTTTTGAATTTCAGTCCGGTAATAAACTCGTAGGCAGGGCCAGCCACCAGGCCCCAGCTGAAAGCCCACGCCAGTTCTTCAATCGGCACGCCCGATACAAGGATGCCCGAAAGGTTTTTAAGAAGCCACCATTTTTGAATAACGCCATCAAAGATAGTATTGAAAAGCAATGTATAGGATATGAACATAAATAAGCCGACCAGCAACCCGCTAAAAAGAGCATCTTTCAAAAGGTCGTGCCGGAAAATAAGGATAGCGATGCTGATCAACAAAAGTAGTACTATGGACACATACATGGAATTAAATCCCAAAACAATATTTCCAATAATCATTCCTAAAATCCCTAAAACAGAACAACCAAGCATAAAGTAGAGGTGATTCTTTACATGGCGCTTGGCGTATCGGAGACCGAAAATTTCTTCGTAGATGACCGCCGCTATGCCTCCAATCAGGAAACAAAATATTATTTCCTCCAACCCCACCACGCCGAATATCGTTCCCAGGGAATATGTGGGGTGCCAGTAATCGCGAAAGAAAAAAATCTGAGTAATCCCGAGCGGGGCAATCAAGACCGACATTGTCAGTATCTCCCTGCGCAAATCCTTGCGAACAATAAAAAGAACAAGCCAGACAAGCAGGAAGAAGATATTCATAGTGAGATACGCATACTGGTAATCCATCAATACATTATACACTACATGGTTTGTGGAGATGGGGGAAATCGAATCCCCGTGCAGAAGGTTTTTGTAAAGAAATCTACATACATAGCGTATTTTTGGTTTAAATTAAAAAATTAAGAAATACGCAAAATATTTTTTAATCGAGTTCTAAGTTTTCGAAAAATGTTCGAACGGGCATTTCCTTATCCCGATAATATTATGCCTGCCCTTATATATCGGAAGTCTATAAGAGAGACATCAGTTTACGTATAAGCGCCAACTGAAGCGAAAGCAAAGTCATTCATACCGAAGTATGGAGACAAAGCTTTCACTTTGGAAGCTAATTTTGCAATTAAGCTATTGAGCGAAGTTTTACGAGATTACGCCCATGCTCGGTATGCATCAATAACAAATGGCCGACTGTCTATGCCTTGCATCCCCAAATACTGTAAAAGAAATTATTATTTCTTTTATCTATCAAACTCCCCTTGCGAAGGGGGAGAATCAAAGAGGGGGTCAATTCTATTGTCAACGTCCTTTGTATTCTCTCCGGAGCTCACGATCTGTCTCGCGTTTTTTTATGGTCTCGCGTTTGTCGAGTTTTTTCTTGCCTTTGACTAAAGCGATTTCCACTTTGATTTTTCTGTTTTTATTATACACCGAAATCGGCACGATTGTCAAACTTTTATTTTTCTCGCTTCCGGCCAGTTCGGCGATTTCTTTTTTAGTTAGTAAAAGTTTTCTATTGCGCAGCGGGTCGTAATTCTTCGGCGCATTTTTGGGCTGAAAGGGTGGAATATTCGCATTAATTAAAAATGCTTCGCCACCGCGGATAATGACAAAAGCGCCTTCTAATGACATTTGCCCTCCGCGCACGGACTTGACTTCCGTGCCCAAAAGTTCAATACCCGTTTCGTATTTTTCCAGAATTTCATAATTAAATCGCGCTTTTCTATTTTCCGCATAATGAGCCATTTATACATATTATCATATAATGTATATTCAGTTGACTTTAAGCCCCAATTAGGCTATTATCCCCTAGTAGTAGAAGCCCTCACGGGCTTTCTTATATCAATTGCGAGAAAGAATCAACAACCAAATACGAGCGAAGGAACTTCGGGTTCTGGACAGCGAAAATAAAAATCTTGGTATTTTAAGCATAAGAGATGCCCTGGAATTAGCCCAGAGCAGGGGTTTAGATTTAATCGAGATAGGCCCGAATGCCAATCCCCCATTGGCAAAAGTAATGGATTTCGGCAAGTATCAGTATGAAGCAAACAAAAAATTAAAGAAATCAAGAGCCGGCGCCAGACCCACCGAAACCAAGTCAATTCAGATAAAAATAGGCACCGGGGACCATGATTTGGAATTAAAAGCGAAAACCGCTTCCAAGTGGATAAAAGAAGGGCACAGAGTCAAGGTTGAGCTTTTCTTGGCCGGACGCGCGAAATATATGGATGAGAAATTTTTAAGAGAGAGGCTGGACAGAGTTTTACATTTAATTACAGAGGAATACAAAGTATCCGATAGTTATAAAAGGGGCCCGAAGGGTTTAACGACAACCATAGAAAAAACCAAGTAATAAAAACAATCAGATGAAAGGAATGAAAACAAACAAATCATATTCAAAAAGACTGAAACTTACAAAAAATGGGAAGGTGCTTTCCCGCAAGCCGGGTTTCAATCATTTCAATGCCAAACAATCACGCACTACGCAACTGGCTGGCAAAAAAGGTCAGAACTTTATTATCAAGAACAAACCAAAGAGCCACTTATTACCATTTGGCTAAAAATTAACGAGTGGAATGAGTATAATTTTTGCCATCCCGCCCCACTTTATTGATTAGTTTATGATGGTAAAAGAAAAATTATCAAAAAAATTATGGTTAATATTATAAAAAGAGTAATTAATAAAGTGGAGCGGGATAGCGATTTTTATAATCGCTTCGCTCTTTAAAAATCAGCTATGACCAGAGTAAAAAAGGGAGTACATGCGTTAAAAAGAAGGAGAAGCGTCCTAAAACAGACAAAAGGAATGCGTCATGGCCGGAGCACCAAAGAACGACAAGCTAAAGAAGCATTGCTCCATGCTGGCAATTATTCTTTCGCACACAGGAAAGACAAAAAATCGCACAACCGGAAGCTTTGGAATATCAAGATAAATGCCGGCGCGCGCGAATTAGGGATGTCTTATTCCAGGTTTATTGACAGCCTTAAAAAGAAAAGCATAATGCTCGATAGAAAGATATTGTCCGATCTCGCGGAACATCATCCAAAAACTTTTGCTAAAGTAATGGAAGCTGTCAAGTAAAAAATTAAAAAACACTTTTTAATTTTTTACTGGGTATCCGAGACAGAAGGTTTGGTAATTTTATATTCGGTTACTTTGTCTTTTTTGATGAGAGCAATAATGTCTTCCAGGAGTTTTTTGGGGTCGGAACCTGTGGCAATTTTTGCATTAGGACGATGGCTCTTTTCTATAATTTCTTTAAGTTGCGCTCCCATTTCCCATGGTCCTTCAAAGATACCAATCGGCTTTCCGTCTTCAAAAGCAACCGTAAACTCATGAATGGTCCCGATGCGCCCGCAGCCGCAAATAACCGCGTCAGCTGAACGGGTAAGAAGTATATCGCGCCCGGAATAGCCAAAACCGGTGTAGATAATCAAATCCAGATAATCAAGCGGAAGCTTGTAAATATCCACATGCTCGCGCTCCGAAGCGGCCGGAGATATTCCGATAGAAATCCCGCCTTCTTCTTTAGCTCCCATTGCCGCCCAAAGCGGAAATCCGGTTGTCGCTCCCGTCAGCAGAATTGCTCCCTGGCGGGCAATTTCCCGTCCAAGTTCTTTGGCTTTATCCAGCGCATCTATTCCGCAATGGCCGGTTTCGGCCGCGCCGGAAACGCAAATTTTTATCTGGCCATGCGCGTGCTTATTGGGAAAATTTAGTGAGGAATCCATTTTTTTATATAAATAAATGAGGAGCAGAAACAAATTTATTTGTTTAATGTCCGAGTGCCATTTATATATAGTAATCTACATTATATATTACAATCTAATATTACGCTATCTCCCTGCTTCGGCGCGAAAGCCCTGATTCCCAAATTATCTCTCAGTTTTTGGACCAAAAACATTGATGATTTCGGCTCGCCCATAACCACGAAAACCTTTTTAACCGAATCCTGCATGTCTTCCACGAAGCTTAACAAGCCGTCCGAATCTTTATGTCCCGAGTATCCGTAAATCGTCACGATGTGCGCCCGAACAGCCACATCTTCTCCCGTTATGCGGACCTTTTTTAATCCTTCCTGAATCAAGCGTCCCGGAGTACCGATAGACTGATATCCGGTCAGAAGCAATGTGTTGTTGGGGTCCGGCAAGTAGTGCTTTTCGTGATGCACGATGCGCCCGCCGGTTGACATTCCCGACCCGGCGATAACTATTTTGGGATTCGGCACATCATTTATCAATTTCGATTCTTCGGATTTTAAAGTGTTATGCATTCCTGGAAAGTCAAATAAATATTTGCCCGAGGATATGGCTTTTTGCGCTTTTTCATTAAGATAATTTTTATATTGCTTGAAAACATCAGTCAGGCGAATTGCCAGCGGAGAATCAAAAAAAATAGGCATAACGGGTATGCGATTGCCCTCCAGGAGCGCATCGAGTTCAAAGAGAAGTTCCTGTGAGCGTTCCAGTGAAAAAGTGGGCATTATCAATGTTCCGCGCCTTTTATGATTATCCTGGATTGTTTCGGCCAGAAGTCTCCGGCGGTCATCTTTTGATTCGTGGTTCCTGTCGCCATAAACGCTTTCCATTATCAAATAATCCGCATCAGTCACTTTTTCCGTGTCGGGAAGCAGGGGGGAAAGACTATTGCCCAAGTCTCCGGTAAAAAGAATCTTTTTACCATTATAGAGAAATTCAACCATCGCGGAACCTAAAATATGCCCGGCATTTAAAAAGGAAGCTTCCACGTTTTCAGTAATTTTTATTTTCTGGTGATAAGTAAAGCCCTGCCAGAGTGAAAATGCCAGTTTTATATTTTCTTCGGTATAAATTTTATCCAAGCCCAAATCCTCATTCTTGCCCAGAATGCCAGCCGTATCTTCAAGCATCGGCCCGGCCAGTCCCTTGGTTGGTTCGGTGGAATAAATTTTCCCGCGGAATCCTTCCTTGATTAATTTTGGAATCCTGCCTAGATGGTCCACGTGCGCGTGGGTGACAAAAAGAATATCAATTTCCCTGGGGTCGTAAACAAAAGAATCCCAATTGACATCGTCGGCTAATTTCATTCCCTGAGTAAGCCCGCAGTCAACCAGGATTTTCTGGCCGTCAATTTCCAGAAGAAAATTCGCGCCCGTCACCGAGCCCGTTCCTCCATAAAATGTTATCTTAGCAATTTTTTCCATAAGAACGGTTCTTGTATTATATCGTATTTTCTTTGATAGGCATAATTATCTTTGCATAATAGAAAAAGGAAAGAGCTGAGCCCAACAAATCAAAAATTACGTCGGAAGTAGAATCTACCGGGTCAAAAGGCGTAGTGGAAATGATATTCATGATATATTGAAAAAGTTCCCATAGAATTCCAATTATTAAAACAAGTAGGGTAATCTTTAAAAATGATTTAAGGGACAGTGATATTGGATTTTTCGTGGAAAGAACGTAAAGAAAAAACATCCCAACCCAAAGTCCGCTTAAAAAATGCACACCCATGTCAAAATACCAAAGCAGAGAATCCCAGAAGAATTTTAGATTCAAAAGATACACTATAAAAATAAAAAACATCAGAAATACTAGATGTTTTAAAAGCTTTTTCTTATCCATAACGATATTTTATCACATTTTCAAGAAAAAATCCGCCCTTTGCGGAGTTCTTCTTAGGACTATTTCTGATGTATTACCATAGCTTATAGCTAGGTGGGTGCTAGACGCGAGAGGCCAAGGCCAAATGCGATCGAAGTTCCCATAAAATAGTGTTCTAGGTAATAATCGGAAATAACCCTGTTTAAAGTATAACAACATCAAAAATATAAGCAACTAGACGAAACGGTTTTTTTGTTTTTGAATGATTTAACAAAAAACCTTTATTGATATTCCCAAATCTTCATGGAGACCTTTTCTTTGTTGAGCGGATGGGAGAGAACTTCAATGTTTAAAAGTTTTTTTATAAGTTTTTCCAGTTCAGAAATGGATAATTTGCATCCTTCCTGAGTAATGACCTTTTTGGCCAGCATTTTAATCTCGGAAATATTATTTTTGGAAAATTCCCTATACTCCAAAACTTGTTTTATCTGAGCATTAATTAGCAAATCGGTAATTTTTGATGCTCCCCGTGTCCTGTCTATGAAATAGACGGTAAATCTGGCGGCATCCGGCCCAACTATGCTGAGTTTTTGCTCCAACACCACCTGGTTACCGGAAAGATTATCAAATACTTTGGCGATTTTGGAGGCCAGGGTGTTTCTTTTCCGAAAAGCGGAAAAAAGGTTGATGACATAGTGGCGGGAAGCAGCCGGTAACTTTTTCATTTTTTTATTTACCAATTCTATTTCTTCCTCGTCCCGAACATTGTGTTTTTTCTTGGGAGAAATAATGTCAAACCCTTGCTCAATCTCTTCGTCGTCGTGCACCAAGATGGTAGCATATATATTTTCCGCTAAATTTTTTATTTCCGGATCTCCGGCGAACTCAACTAAAATAAAAGGCATAGCATAGACAGCCAAGCGCATAGCTCTAGCGGTATGTTCGGCGATGTTGTCTCCATCTACATTGGGATCTCCGACGAATCGGAGCACCTTTTCCGCCCCCAGGTGAAAGTCTGAAGCAGTATCAAGAATACGGAGCGCCTCTTGGATTGTCAGTTCAGTATTCTTCATTTTTTTATCTCCAGAATCTACTCGTCCACTCCAAAACGTTTATAGTCGTGAGTTTTTCCTTCGCCGAACCAATGTTTTATTTCATGCTCCGCTTCTTCCTGGGTCTCGGAGCAATGCAGGATGTTAGCTACTGCGCGCTTTTCTTTGTTGGCAAGAACAGGAGAATCAATGGAAAAATCACCGCGAATCGTGCCGACTGCCGCTCTGTAAGGTAAAGTATCACCAGCGAGCTTGCGCACAATATCTACAGCATGAACACCCTGCACTATCATTCGTACCAGCGGTGCGGACTTCATGTAATCCACTAGCCATTTTCTGACTTCTGGTCCGATTTTTGAAGTATCGTCAGTGCCAAAATCTGCCACCATGTCATAACCATATTTTTCATAAGTTGATTTGGTTTTTTCTCCCAAACGGGTTATCCAGATCTCATCCTTGGGATAATGATTGTGGATTTGTTCATGGGTCGGCTGGAACATTTCCAGGGATACAATCTTTAGATCGTGCTGCTCAAAACGCTTGATAACTTCACCAATAAGTCCCTTTCGGACCCCGTCGGGCTTGATCATTACATATGTTCTCTCTTCTTTTGGATGTTTCATAATAACCAATATAGCAGAAAAAAATAGTTTTGCAAAATTATTTTTTATTCCATCGATTTATACCTCGCCATTATTTCGGCTTCCACTTCGGCGCGGTCGCGACCGTATTTGACATAGGAAAGCTCTTTCAAGCTGTCCACTATTTCCGGATTTCCTTTTTCTGGCGCAAGAGTATGTAAATTAAATGGTTTGGTCGGCTGGCCATGGACCAGCATGCTCATATAAGCATTGTAATTATCAAGCTTGGTTATATCCTGGGCTGTAAATTGAGGCTTGAATTTCTGCTCCAAAAATGTCGCATCCTCGGTGCCGACGCGAAAGACCGCCATTGAGCCGACGTTGCCGAAAACGGCATTTTTAATATTTTCCTCCAGTTGGGTGATGTATTGGTGAGCGATATTAAGCGAAAGCCTATATTTGCGAGCTTCGGATAAAATTGAAGCAATAGAATCGGTTGTGACATTCTGAAACTCGTCAATATAAAGATAAAAATCATTCATTGGCTTACCGAACATATCCACCCGCGACAATGCCGCCATCTGGATTTTGCCGACCAGCACCAAACCGATTAAATTCGCATTGATGTCGCCCAGCCGGCCCTTGGAGAGGTTGACTAGGAGAATTTTTTTCTCATCCATAATCTTCCGGAAATTAAAAACGGAATTCTGTTGCAACACGACCGGACGCATAATGTCGTTGGAAATAAAGTTGTCGAATTTTGAAGAAATATAAGGCACGAAGTTCGCCAAAGACTGGTCTCCGGTCGTCTGCTCGGCGGAAACCCAGAATTGTTTGATAATCAGATTCTTGCAGCGGCTAAGTTTCAAATCACGGAATTCTTTGTCCGCCAGAACTCTCGTAATTTCAAGCAAAGTGGAGCCGCTTTCAGGATCTTCCATAACTAAAAACGCGCTATTCCTGAAATACTGCTCAAACATCGCTCCGCCCCCGATTTTCATGTCAAAAAGCTTGTTGAAAATTCCCATCATTTCATTGACGACGAAAGTTTTCTGTTCCGGATATTTGGTATCATACTCAAGCATGTTTAATCCCATTGGACGAGAAGTATAAGCCGGGTCAAAGTAAATCACGTCATCAATGCGTTCTTTCGGAATGCGCGACAAGATTGTCTGGATATCCGTGCCGTGCGGGTCAATATAACAGCACCCGTCCCCGTTCCTGATATCCTGCGTAATCATATTGAGCATGATATTCGTCTTGCCGGTGCCGGTCTGTCCGATAACATAAAAGTGCCTCATCCGGTCCTCGCGCGCCATATGAATTTCCGTGTCTTTGCCCCGGTAACTGTTTATTCCCAGAATTATCCCCTCTTGCCCCATTTCTATCGGCGCAGGAGCAATACCGGCTTTTGCCTCTTTCAGCTGCGGCTGGCTGCCAATCCCGACCGGAAAGTGGAATACCGAAGCCAGCTCTTTCAAGTTCATCGGCAGAATTTTATCAGGGGAAAAAGTCCGATAGGAAAAATCATGAAAAAGTTTCTTTAACTCGCTTCCTATTACCTGTTCAAAAATAAAAGAATTACTGGCAGCTTCGGAAAATTGATTGAAGGAAGATTCTATTTCTTTCAAGATTGCCTCCGCGCGCTCTTTCGTCTCAGCTGAAGCAATCACGCGGATATTCGCTTTCATGATGGTGCTTTTTATCTTATTGCCTATTTTCTCCACCGCCCCTTCGTCTACGGCACGTCTGCCCTTCATATATTTTTCCTTCTTCTCCTCTTCTTTTTCTTTATGCCCAAACAATAAATCTTTGCCTGCTTTCAAAAATGCCTTATTGAACTTATAAAAATTATCCGCGGCGTGCTTGACCGAAATGCCGTCTTTCACGTCGTCTAAAATCATATGAAACTCATTAATAAATTTATCGCCGACCGGCGCTATTACCAGCTGGATTGCCGCCCCCTCGCCGGCTGTTTTCAATTTAGAAAAAACATTCAGAATCGGATTCATGGGGTCATGCTCAATATTGTCATAAGTCTTGATCGGCATGACCGGGCGCTCGGTAAAAGAAGCATAAGCGCCAACCGAGCCGCCGTTCTCGTTGAAAACATTGTAATCATCCGCCACTTCGCGGACTTTTGCATTGTGATAAAAAGCTAAAATCTGTTTTTCAAAAAGCGAGAGATGTTTGTTCGGAATGCTGGCGTAAACAACTACTTCGTCATTTTGATTACTAAGCGCCACTTCTAAAGTAAAATAATTTTCTTTTTCGTTATATCTGCCTTCCCCGATGGACTGCATTCCGGCATAAAATTGTTCCATTGCGCCGATAAATTCCTTGAAACTTTTTGATTTGTCGGCTTCGTCCGTTGGCGGCGGGAGAGTTATTTCAAAAAGCGTCATATTCAGAGCTTTATAAACAGGCGAACCTTCCTTGAAGTCAAATCCGGCCTGTCCGGTTTTTAAATATTGAATGAGAATCCGGTGAAAATCATCGTCAATATGCGGGTTGCTCATTGCTTCCACCACCGAGAACGCGTTACGGATTCCTTTGGTAATAACGATTCCCAAGAGTTCTTCCATTACATTGTCGTGAGATTCGGGTCTGAGAGCCAGCACAATTCCTTCGGCTTCTTTTTTGCCTATAATATTATCCCCATGCACCAGTTGCTCAGCCGGTATTTTTTTATATTCCCCGATAACGTCTCTAGCTGCATTTTCGCCCGCGTGTTCCACATGTCCGATATTAATGAGCTGTTCTTCGCGAGCTTTGACATGAGCGCGCAAATAATCCAGCTCCTCTTGGGGAGTCTGAAATTTGGGCATTTCCTTGAAGAATGACTGTTCCATTAATGTAAGTATATAACAAAATACACAAAATATTAAACTTTATGAAATAAACTTTTGAAGGGGTTTCAAACGCGGCGGCGTGAGAATTTCAGGATTTTTTAAGCTTCAAAAAATCCGTACCGGAAAAAGTTTCATTTTATAAAGTTTTAGTCAAAATTTCCGGACCGTTTTCGGTAATTAAAATCGTATGTTCAAAATGCGCGCTGTTTTTTCCGTCCGCCGTGCGGAAAGTATAGCCATCGGTATCGATGGTCACATTTTTAGTGCCAAGATTTATCATCGGTTCAAGGGCAATCACCATCCCCGGCGCGAGTTTTGCGCCTTTACCCTTTTTCCCGAAATTCGGGATATAAGGATCTTCGTGTATAGACCGTCCAACACCATGCCCAGATAGAACTTCTACAATACCGAATTTGTGTGGGCGAATGAAGCTTTCTATGGCATAGCTAATATCCCCTATAGTATTTCCCGCTATAGCCGCGTCAATACCCACCTGCAGGGCTTTTTCGGTAATTTGCATAAGCTTTAAGTCCGCGCCGCTTACGGCGCCCACCGGCACAGTAATTGCCATATCAGTGAAAAGATTTTTGTGTCTGATCCCCAAGTCAAGCGCTATGATGTCGCCTTCTTTTAAAATTCTATTTTTACTTGGAATTCCGTGCACAACTTCGTTATTGACAGAAACACATAAAGAAGCGGGATAAGGAGTATCAGCCCCTTCCGGGCGATAATTTAAAAATGCTGGCTCATCACCCATCTCGCGAATTAATTTTTCCGCATAAATATCCAAATCTTTGGTAGAAATGCCGGGAACCACTTTTTCCTTTACTTTATAAAGCACGGTCGCCAAATGTTTGCCGCCTTCGCGCAGTATTTCTATTTCTTCTTTGGTTTTTATTATTATCATGTATTTGTAGAATTTTTAAAATGAAACTTTTGAGGGGTTTCGAGGCTGACGAGCCGAGAACTTCAGGATTTTTTAAGCTTCAAAAAATCCGTACCGGAAAAAGTTTGATTTTAAAAAATTTTTGTCCCAATAAAATCTTCTCCATTTAAACACTTGGCCAAATTATCAATCGGCCTGCCGTTCATAATTATAACTTCCATCCTTTCTTTCTCCGCCATTTCGGAGGCAATTGGGTCAAAAGGGCTATTTAGCCCGGAAGTCCATTTCTTTGGAATAATGGCGCGATAGTCCGCCCAGGATATTTTTTCAATTTTCTTGGCATTTGGATTTATTTTCGGGTCAGAATCATAGACATAATCCATGTTTGATAAATTAATAATCTTTTTTGAGCCGAGCGCAACTGCTCCTTCAACAGCGTCATAATCTGTGCTTCTACCCGGCATATGGGCTGCGCCTATAACTATCGGCTTATTAAAAGAAAAATTCTCGGATAAATTATTTATGACTTGAACATGGGCATATTCTCCGAAAATCACCCGTAATAATTCAGCATTCATTCGAAGTGACGCAATTCCTATCCAGTCCAGGTCTTCAATGGAGGCATCTCCGAGTTCTTTGGCCGCGTCCTGATATTTTCGGCAAATTTTTCCTCCGCCGGTAATGATTAAGAATTTTCTGCTTTTTGCGACATGTGCAAGAATCAAGGTTTTAAAATCTTTCAAAAAATCCAAGTCCAGATTTTCAGGTATAATCAGCGAACCGCCGAGTGAAATAACTATCGTTTCCATTTTTTAAAATCTTAAAGCTTTAATAATATCCTTGTGCACGTTTTCCACGGATTGCTCGCCGTTTATAGTATAAATAGTGTATTTTTCTTTGCCCTTAAAATAATTCATGGCTGGAACCACGCTATAAAGATATTCATTAAATCTTTTTTCTATCCCTTCTTTTGTGTCGTCGCTTCTCGCGCGCAGCAAGTTGCGTTTCATGGCTTCCTCTTTGCCTACTTCAATATAAATAATTTTCACCTGATCACGCTTGAAAAACTTTATCATTTTTTCAAAGATTTCAGACTGAGCAACGGTGCGGGGGTAGCCATCAGCAATCAAATTTTTATCTCCGGTCAAAGAAGAGACGAGGATGTTCGTAAAAATTGCATTAGTTAAAAAGTCCGCAATGAGTTCTCCTCGAGCCATGGAATCCTTGATTAGGCTGCCAACATAGGTATCTGAACTTAATAGCTTTCTAAAGCTCTCTCCTGTGCCGGCATAAACAGTCTCCCTAACGTCTCTAGCCTTCAAGAAGTCCGTAAGAAGCTTCACCTGAGTCCCCTTGCCGGAACCTACTATTCCAAAAAATACGAATGTTTGCGGTTGCATATATATAAACAATACAAAATTTAAGCCTAAAAATCAACTTGTAAAAATTATCTTTTCCGGTAAAAATATGTTTTAATTAAAAGCGATATGATGAAAAAGGAAATTATCACAATTTGTGGCGGCCTGGGAAGCGGTAAATCAAGCACGGCGAAAAAAGTAGCCGAAGCTTTGGGTTTCAAGCATTTTTCTTCGGGAGATTTTTTCCGACAAGTGGGCCTTGAGTTGGGACTATCCATAAATAAAATTAACAAAAGAGCCGAAATTGACCCGGAAATTGACCATCGAACCGATGAAAAATTGAGAAACATGCGAAATGCTAAAAAAGTTGTGATTGACTCCCGGACTGCCTTTCATTGGATCCCGGAATCATTCAAGGTATACCTCAACCTTTCGCCGGAGATTGCCAAAATAAGAGTTTTAAATAGCATAAAAGAAAATAAATTGCGCGAGCAGAGCGAGCAATCGGCTTCCGAAGAAGAAGTTTTCCAAAAAATGAAAGAACGTTTTGAAAGTGAACAAAAAAGATATTGGAATTTGTATAAAATAAATAACACCGAGAAAAATCAGTATGATTTGGTAGTTGACACAAACAAAAACAACTTGCAAGAGGTCGTTGAAATAGTCGTCGCAGAATATAAAAAATGGACAGTCAAAAACTAATACTCCCGCATGGAGATTTGCGCGTCGATTTTTTTCATCAAATCAAGCACGACGGAGACCACGATGAGAATAGATGTGCCGCCCAAAGCAAGACTGGCAATACCCGTTAAGTATTGCATAATCAGCGGTAAAATTGCGATAAAACCAAGAAATACCGCGCCCAAAAGCGTAATGCGGCTTAAAACTTTCGAAATATAGTCGGCAGTTGATGGCCCCGGGCGAATGCCCGGAATGAATGCTCCATTTTTCTGCAAATTGGTGGAAAGCGCTTCCGGGTCAAAAGTAACGGCCGTATAAAAGTAAGTAAAGAGAAAAACTAAAATAAAATAAAGCACCGCATAGAGAATGGAAGTCTGGGTAAATGAAACCAGCACTTGAGAAATTTTAGCCAAGATTACATTGCTGAAACGCGACAAAAAAGTGCCAATCATCTGCGGAAAAAGCAAGATGGAAAGCGCGAAAATTATTGGAATAACTCCGGCTTGATTGACCCGGAGAGGCAGATAAGTGGAACCCCCGCCATACATTTTCATTCCCCGGACGCGCTTGGCATAAGTAACAGGAATCGGGCGTTCAGCTTCTGTCACAAGAACAATGCCCGCGATGACAAGCACTCCGACTACGGCGAACATAAGATAAAGCGGAATTTGAGAAACGTCAAAAGTGAAGACAAGCTGGCTGACTTGCGAAGGAAGGCCGGCGACAATACCGGCGAAGATTATGAGAGACACGCCGTTGCCAATGCCAAATTCAGAAACGAGTTCGCCGATCCACATTAGCAGTATTGACCCTGCAATAACAATAAATAAATTAGTCAGGCGGTCAAAAGCGGTCAAATTAACCAAGATATTCTGCTTTTCAAGGATGAATAAGAGACTGAAGCCCTGAACCGCGGCAAGCGGCACGGTAAGCAGCCTGGAATATTGAGAAAATCTTTTCCTGCCTGCTTCTCCTTCCTCGTGATAAATTCTTTTTAAGGAAGGAACCATGATAGTTAAAAGCTGCATAATAATCGAACCGGTAATATACGGGCCGACGCCGAGCATTATGACGGAAAGATTGGAAAGCCCGCCACCGGAAAATATATTCAAAATGCCGAAAAATTGGTTATTGGAGAGAAAGCGGTTTAGTTCCAATGTGTCAATGCCCGGGATTGGGATAGCGGAAAGCAATCTGAAGACTACCAAGGCAAAAAATACGAACAAAACTCTCTTTCGCAGGATTGTATCCGTCCAAATCAGTTTTATTTTATTCCAAAAATTTTGCATTATTTATTTAATCACTATATGTCTGCCTTTGATTCCCAAGCGTTTCCTGATTTCGGAGAATGTTTCTATTTTCCCTTCCTTGGAAATTATCTTGTCTTTATTTAGTTTAAACGGCTTCTTCTTGGATTTAAACTGATAGCCGCGGTTTTTCGGCAGTTTTTTAATGATATCACGAAGTTCCGGGCGACGCTTGTTGCCCGCGCGAGCCGTCTGCCCTTTGCCCCCGCGTCCGGAAGTTTTGGCATGCTTGCCCCCGCGTCCCACGAGCCTGTCTTTTTTATTCTTGTGTTGTCTTTTTAAATTATGTATTTGCATAAATTTATTTTTCCCCGCCTGCATCGCTATGCGAAGCATTGTGGGCAGGTTTTTCAACTTCCGGGACGACGATCCCCTTATTGACAACAATGGTTTCCGGAATTAATTTTGCATATTTTGAAGAAATAGGGGAAAGTGCCGACATAACTGCTTTTGCATTATTTAATTTATTCTTGCTGTTGGAAAAAATTTTTCCGGTAATGTCCTTCATTCCGGAAAGTTTTACGATATCGCGCACGACTGATCCTGCCACAAGCCCCCGGCCCTTATTCGGCATCAGGACGATATATGAGCTTGAAAATTTGGCAGAGAGCTCGTGGGGAATGGACATGGTTTTGGTCAAATTTAATCTAACCATGTTTTTCTTCGCGTTTCTCAAAGCTTTATTGATCGCCAGGGCAGTGTCTCCGGCTTTTCCCAAGCCTAAACCGACGCATCCTTTTTTATCTCCCGCTACCAAGGCGACACTGAAAGAAAACCTGCGTCCGCCGGCAACAACGCGCGTCACCCGGCGGATATCCAAGATCTTTTGGTCAAACTCGGGCTTGACTCTGTTAAAAGAGGAAGACCGGCGGCCGCTATTCTTTTTTTCATTTCCTTTTTCCATGTTGATTTTACGAAATCATGTCGCGCAATCGTCCATTAAAGCGCGACGCTATTAAAATTCCAGGCCGGAGGCTCTCGCTTCGTCCGCTACTAATTTTATTCGTCCGGTATATTTGAATCCATTGCGGTCAAAAACAACTTTTTTGATTTTATTCTTCAGGCAAGCCTCCCCAATCATGCGCCCGACCTCTTTTGCCCTTTCGGTTTTTGTTCCTTTTGTTATTTTAACATCGCTCGCCTGTGTTAAAGTTTTTCCCTTTAGGTCGTTGATAATTTGGGCATAAATAAATTTATTCGAACGAAAAACAGTAAGCCTGGGACGCGCATCTGTACCCCGGATTTTTACTCTTATCTTTTTTTTCAACCTTATTCTTTTGTTATTTTTCTTTTGCATTTTTTTTAAGAACGGTCCTTAAGAAACTTCCCCAAGGACCGTCCTTGGATTAAACTGTTTTCTTACCCTGCTTGCGCCTGATAACTTCATTTTCGTAACGCATCCCTTTTCCCTTGTATGGCTCCGGCTTTTTCAGGGCGCGAATGGCGGCGGTAAAATTGCCGACTAATTCCTTGTCAATGCCGCTAACCGTAATATTATTTTTTTCCGCAGTAGCTGTAATGCCTTCCGGGATGGGGACAATTACGGGATGGGAAAAACCAAGAGCAAAATGAAGCTCTTTGCCTTTTACTTCGGATTTAAAACCCACTCCTTCTAAAATTAATTTCTTCTGGTAAGGCGTTTCTACCCCTTTTATCATGTTTTTTATATGGGAAGCATAAGTGCCCCAGAGAGACTGGGAAAATTTATCGTTTCTCTTTATATTCAAAATAACGCTCTTGTCGGCAACGGCAATAGTAATATCGTCTCTGAAAATTCTGTTAAGTGTCCCTTTCGGGCCCGTCACGGTAAAAATACCGCCGTCATTTCTGACTTTCACTCCCGCCGGTATTAATATTTCTTGTTTGCCTATTCTTGACATAAAATTAAATTTACCAAATTCTGAACAATGCCTCGCCTCCGACCTGTTCTTTTCTTGCTTCTTTGCCCGACAAGATTCCTTTGGGTGTTGAAAGCACAAGTAAGCCCGTTCCATTCCGGACAGAATGGATATCTTTCATTCCGAAATATACTCTGCGTGACTGTTTTGAAATTCTTTCTACTTCCATGATTTTTGGTTTTTTGTCCACATAAACAAGATTCACTTCCAATATCGGCTGTCCTTTTTTTATTTTTTTTGAAATCTCGGAAATATATCCCGCTTTTTGCAGACATTCGCCGATAGCATTTTTCATTTTAGAATACGGGAAAGATACGGACTCTTTGCCCGCCAAACTTCCATTCTTCATTATTATTATCATATTTGAAATTGAATCCATTTGATTATTTTGTTCCACAGGTCAGACCTATGGGATTCCCACAGGTCTGACCTGTGGTCTTATTCCTACCAACTTGATTTGCGAACACCCGGCAGCATCCCTTCATTTGCCAATTCGCGGAAGCAAATGCGGCAAATGCCAAAATCCCGCATAAAAGCATTCCCCCGCCCGCAGCGAAAACATCGATTCTTGGCTCGAGTAGAAAATTTCGGTTTCTTCAAAGCTCTGGCTTTGACTGATGTTTTTGCCATAAATAATTATATGGGAGTGCTCCGTTAATATCTCACTTTTTTTCTTCTTGGCCGAATGAGCAAGGCTCATTTTAGGCTAACCTATCTACCCTATAGCACTTTGTGCTCGGGCAAAGAAGGAGAAAAATGGATTAATCAAAGTGGTATTCCCTTACGCAGATATTAGCAGATAAAGTATAAATAGTCAAATAAATATTATATTTACTAATATTGATAAGAAATTAAAAGTTAGATTGTTTTCAGTGGATCTCCAAAAATTACTTGACTATGCAAATTACTCCAAAGCCATCGAGCCGAGTATCTTTCCTCAAATGTTGAGGTACTGGAAACCATTTTTCTGAAATTTTTATACATACTTTTTCTTGAACGATTATGAGCTTCTTGAACGCTATTACTTTTCAAAAGAGTTGATATAATTAAATTAGACGGCTTTAAAAAAAGACCTGCAATTTCATCTTCTAACGGTTTTGTAATTTTTTCAGGAGTATATCCACAAAAGAATTTTCGATTATAGCCAATAAAAGAATGGGCACCGTTTTGAACAAGTATTAACCCAAGATTTTTCCCTACCTCACAACTTCTAGCATAAACTATGGCGTCCTTTAAAATAGTTTCTACCCCAACCATGGGTTCATCACCATATCCAGCAAAAATATCGGCATTTCCATGACCATTTAAAAAAATAAGTGACGGACAACGTATGTTGATATAGCTTAAAAACTTTTTCTTGTTAGATTTTTTACCCTTTAAGTCATAAACTTTAATCATTTTGCTTTTCGCAAAATCAACAAGTTCATTACTCCAAGCACAAAAATATTTTGTTATAAGATCGTGGTCTGGTCTTGTAATGAGAATAGATTTACTCATAGGCATAAACCATACCATTTGCCAGGTCGCGAAGAAATTCTAACTCCATTTCTATTACTTGATTGCCAATATTATCTCTCTGTTCTACGTGTTTTAAGATATCATCCTTAGTAAGTTCACCTGAACCCACAGACATTCGCAATGTATCTGGCATTGAGCCTACGCGTTCAAGAACTAGTTTTTTTAGTTGCTCACTAAGTTCTGGGTCTAAAATAATATCTTCTGTTGAATTTTCTATTTTATCGTTCATGAAAGTATTTTAAGGTTTACTAAAAATTCTAGAATTTCCTTACCAATTGGAGTATCGTGTTCTATTTCAAGTTTTGCAGACTGCCAAGTATAAGGTTCTTTACCTATCACAGCAACAATCTCTTCGCGAGATGCTTGTGGTAAATTAGCATATGTCTTTAAAAATTGAGCTTTTTTATCCATATTTGTATTATACAAAACGTACTATTAAGTCGCAAGGTGTAATTTAAATAACTTCCATAAAAATAGCTTTAGCAACATTTTGTCTTTGTTTTATAATAATTGGCTGACTGTTATGATTAACTATTTCAAGAGTTATTTCGTTGTTGGTTTGGGGATGACAAAAGGAAGAACTTTGGATAACATCGACTCCTTGTTTGGCTAACGAACTTGTAGTAAAAATCATGCAAGCAATTTTGGGAGATAGTGTTATCTTTTCTTGTGTTTTTGCTAATACAAAACTTCCAGGTTCAATTTGAAGACCATGAAAAGAAATCGGATCCCATGTCTGTTTAATTTTATCAAAACAAGAACCCAATTTAAGATCATAACTTGCCTCTTCTAAGGAGCTGAGATTAAAATCAGTTATTTTTATAAGATTTTGCTTAATTTTTTTTAAAATAGTATTTTTAGAAAAAATCATATAAAATACATTTCTCACAATAAACTATTCTATTTTTTCTTTATATCTTCTTCTTTTTTGAAAGGAATTCCTAAGAGTTCAAAAAAGGCAGTGCCCTCTTTTTTGTTTTTCGCGGAAGAAACCAGGGTAATGGACATTCCGAAAACGTCCCGAATATCTTCGTCGGCTGTTTCCGGAAAGATTGTGTGCTCTTTTACGCCGATAGTCAGATTGCCGACATTGTCCACGGCATTGCGGTTGATGCCCCGAAAATCTTTCGTGCGGGGAAGAGCAACATTTATAAGTTTCTCCAAAAAAGCATACATCCGGCTGCCACGCAATGTCACAACGATACCAATCGGATCACCTTGACGGACTTTAAAAGAAGAAATTGACTGCTTGGCGCCTCTTAGGGCTCCTTTCTGTCCGGTAATTTTCGCCAAGCGGTCAGCAATAGCGTCATTTTTGTTCTTGTCTTTCTTCATGGGGGTACCGGTACCGGTATTTACCGTGACTTTCTTTATTTTGGACGCAGCCATGGCGTTTTTGTAATGAAACTCCGAGCTTAACGCCCCAGTAGAGTTTTTCATTTTTTCAAACGCTTGTATTTCTTTTTCTTTGACGGTTAAATGTTTCATATTAAATTTCCTGATTGCTTTTTCTGGCAATTCGCACCATCTTGCCGCCGACTTTCTTTTTCCCAAGTCTTGTTGCTTTGCCGGTTTTCGGATCAAGCATCATGACATTTGAAGCATGCAAGGGCATCTCAATATTTTTCATCGTTCCTTTTTCGCCGGATTTTTTGGGACGCTGATGCTTCTTCATCATATTCAAGCCTTCCACGATAACTTTATTCTCCTCGGTTAAAACTCGGACAATTTTGCCTTTTTTGCCTTTGTCTTTGCCTGTTGTTATTATTATATTATCTCCTTTTTTTAATTTCATATATTTATCTTTGTTCCACAGGTCCGACCTGTGGGATTCCCATAGGTCGGACCTGTGGTCTAATTAAATCACTTCCTGCGCCAGGGAAATTATTTTTTGAAATCCTTTTTCGGCCAGTTCTCTTGGAATTGGCCCGAAAATGCGGCCGGCTTTCGGGTCTTTTTTCCCTTTTTCCAGAATAACCACGGCATTGTCGTCAAAACGGATATAAGACCCGTCTTTTCTCCGGTAAGCGCTACGTGTACGCACGACAACCGCCTGATGCACGTCTTTCTTTTTTACCATTTTTCTGGGGCTCGCAACTTTGACTGAAATGATAACCAATTCACCCAAAGTTGCATATCTCTTTTTTGAAGAGCCTAAAATCTTAAACACCTTTCCCACGGTGCCTCCGGCATTGTCTGTTATTTTTACTAAAGTTTCATTTTGAATCATACAATTATTCGATTACTTTAAATCTTTTATCCTTGGAAATAGGCCGGGTTTCAACTATTTCCACTTTATCTCCTGTTTTATGAACATTACCTTCATCGTGCGCCTTATATTTCTTACTAACTTTATAAAACTTTCCATAAAGCGGATGTTTGACAAATCTGGACACAGAGACAACGACAGTTTTATCCATCTTATCGGAAACAACCACGCCCTTCAAGATGTTTCCTTTGGTCTTTTTATTTTTTTGTGTTTTTTTTGTTGCCATAAAAATTATTTAGCATTCATTTGGGTCAGCACTCTCGCGATTTGCTTTTTGAGACCTCCAAGTTCTTTCACATTCTTGGATCTTGAGCCCTCGGCTTTAAAACTTACAACGCGCACTTCCTCGCGTAATGTCGCGAGCTTTTTGACAAGTTCGCCCTTTGTTATTCCTTTTAAATTTTCTTGCTTTAATTTAGCCATAAAATTATTGCTTATGCGCCCTGGAAATAATCCTGGTTTTGAGCGGAAGCTTGGTGCCGGCTTTGCGCAATGCTTCGTGGGCAACCGCTTTTTCCGCGCCATCCACTTCAAAAATAATCCGTCCCGGGAAAACATCAAAGCAATATCCCTGCGGATCTCCTTTTCCTTTTCCCATGCCCACTTCGGCGGCCTTGGCGGTATAAGGACGATCTGGAAAAATACGAATCCAGTATTTGCCGGTTTTGGTTAAAGTGCGGGAAATCACCTTTCGGGCGGATTCAATTTGGGTTGATTTTACGCGCGCCTGAGTTTCGGATTTTAGACCGTAAGAACCAAAAGCCAGCCGAGTGCCGCGAGTATCCGGCGACCGCATTTTCGGATTTGAGCGCTGGGTCTGCCATTTTCTGAATTTTACTTTCTTGGGTAATAACATATTTTAATCCATTTTCTTTTTATTCTCTGATAAATTTCCTTCTTTTTTCCTGTCGGCAAAAATTTTACCGCGGTAAATCCAAACTTTTATGCCGACAACCCCGTATGAGAGCGTCGCGCGCTCGCGCTTGAAATCTATGTCCGCGCGGAAAGTCTGAAGCGGAATGCTTCCGCGCTTGAGCTCTTCCGTACGGGCAATTTCAGCTCCGCCTAAACGGCCGGACAGGACCACTCGCGCGCCTTCCACCCCGCGGGCAGTCATGACTTTCTCAATAATCTGCTTGATCACCCGACGATAAGGCATTCTTTTTTCCAATCCTTCGGCAATCATATAGGCCACGATAGCGGCATCAGCTTCCGGATTTGAAACTTCCACAATTTCAAGCTTAAAGTCTTCCGGTCTTGGAAGTTTTAACGTGTCCATTTTCTTCAAGATATCTTCCCTGAGTTTTGCCGCCCCTTCACCATTGCGTCCGATGATAAGGCCCGGTCTGGAGGTTTTTATGATAAAGCGAGTGGCTTTCCGACTTCTTTCAATTTCAATAACGGAAACATACATCCCGCGCAATTTTTTTTCCAAATATTGGCGGATTAAGACATCGCCTTTCAGATAAGCAACATATTTTTTCGGGTCGGCAAACCAGCGGGACTTCCAGTCTTTTAGTATAATCAATCTATGCGCATATGGGTGGACTATTTTTGACATTGTATTAGGTGCTAGGTGCTAGTGACTAGTTGCTAGTGAATTTGAATTCTCTAGAACCTAGAAACTAGAACCTAATTTGTTACTTCTTTTTCCCTTTTGTCTTCTTCACTTTCACTGGAATTACTTTTTCCGCTAATAATAAATTCAAGTGGCTGGTGCGCTTATTTATCCTGTGCCCTGTTCCCATCGCTGCCGGCATCATTCTTTTCATCACGATGCCTTTATCCACCCGTAATTCTTTTATGAATAAATTATCCATTTCTATGCCCATTTGTTTTGCATTGGCCACCGCCGAAAGTAGAAGTTTCTTGATTGGAAGTCCGGCGCGTTTCGCCAAAAAATCCAGCTGGGCAACCGCTTCCGCCACGCTTTTGCCTTTAATCAATCCGGCTACTAAGCGGACCTTTCTTGGGGATTGTCTGTAGTTTTTTAAAAATGCTTTCATTTGATATAATTTAAATTTATTTTTACTATTTGTTCTTTGTTGAGACTATAACTAGTTTTTTAAAAATGCTTTCATCTCTTTTTATGATTATTTTTTACTTGTCGCGGCATCAGTGGCGGCGGCAGTTGCGGATTTCGCCTGGGTTATTTCGGCTTCTTTCTTTTTCATTTCAAGTTCTTTCTGCATCTTTCCTCCATGTTTCATGAATTTTTTGGTCGGGGAAAATTCTCCCAGCCGGTGCCCAACCATGTCTTCGGTGACTAAAACCTCCACATGGGTTTTGCCGTTATAAACGCCAAAAATGAAACCGAGCATCTCCGGAGATATGACACAGGCTCTTTTCCAGGTTTTGACCATCGGTGTGTTGAGCGGGTTTTTGCCGGCAATTTTTTTTAAGAGCTTTTCGTCAACATTCAGTCCTTTTTTGATTGATCTGGTCATGGATAGGCAATAAAAAAGCTCCTAACGAGCTTGGTTTTATAATAGCAAATTGAAGAAAAATGTCAATTATTAAAGAAAAAGGGGCTCGCCAAAACGAAGGCGAACCCCGGAGGCCCGCACGCGGTGACCTCACGAAAACGATGTGGACTGGGCGTAGTGCTACTGGTAGCGCCGACTGCGATTCGTGTTTGCCTGCCAGGGCCGGGGCAGGACAAACGCTCCCGTCGGAACGACGGACCGACTCCAGTGGTTAGCGCCTTCGGAACGAAGTAATGCCCGCTTCTCGTGTTGCACACCCAGGCGCTTAGACCTCTTCACGTGCGACTGACGATGCGGCATGCCGAATGCCTTTCTGGACCTGCTCCCATCGCTGGGAAACGGTGTGGCCACTAAAGAGCAGGTCCGTTTATATTTATAACATTTATATGAAATAAGGCAAGCAAAATACAACCCCCTTTCATTCCCCTTACACCTCACCCGGCTTTCAGCCACCCTCTCCTTGACAAGGAGAGGGGCTGGGGGTGAGGTCTTATTTATTCTTACCAGTCTTGCGGCGGGAAACGATAAAAATATTTGAGTATTTCTTCGGTCCGCGTGTTTTGCGTCCTCCGGTAACTTTGCCCCACATTGTCTTCGGGCGCTTGGTGCCTCGGCCCTGTCTGCCTTCGCCGCCTCCATATGGATGGTCTACCGGGTTCATCGCGGTTCCACGAACAGTTGGCCGTATTCCCTTCCAGCGGGAACGCCCAGCCTTTCCGTAATTTTCCAAATGATGTTCCTCGTTCGAAACCGTGCCGACGGATGCCCAGCAATTTTCATTTATCTTTCTGATTTCCGTTGAGGGCATTTTTAAATTCGTATATCCGTCAGCGTTAGCAACCACTTGCGCGAAGATGCCCGCCGAACGGCCGATTTTCGCGCCGCCACCTGGCTTGATTTCAATATTATAAACAAAAGTTCCAACCGGAATATTTTTGAGAGAAAGCCTATTGCCGGCTTTAAGCTCGGCTTTTTCAGATACGATAAAAATCATGCCGGGTCTAACTGATTTTGGTAATACCACATATCTTTTTTCTCCATCCCGATAAACGGCCAACCCGATAAAAGCCGAGCGATTCGGATCGTATTCAACCGACTTTATTTTTGCCGGAATTTCTTTTTTGTCATACAAAAAATCAACTTCGCGGAAAAGACGCTTGTGCCCACTGCCCTTATGCCTCATGGTGATGCGCCCCTGGCTATTGCGGCCAACACTGCGCCTGAAGCCATAGGTAAGAGATTTGACGGGTTTTGAAGTCGTCAAAACTCCCCTGTAGCTCACATTGGTCATTTGTCTTCTTGATTTGCTTGTCGGTTTATATGTTTTCATTATATAAATTCTATTTTGTCACCCTTTTTTAAATAAACAAGTGCTTTTCTGCCTCCGCCTTTCACTCCAGCCTTGCCTTTTGACATAATATTTTTCCTTGGAATACTTAGAACATTCACTTTTACCGGCTTTACCTTGTAAAGCATAAAAACAGCTTTCTTGATTTCTGTCTTATTGGCGGATTGCGCAACATCAAAAATATAAACATTCTGCTCGGCAGCAAAAGATGCTTTTTCTGTAACTCTTGGATTTTTAATAATTGTTTTCATGATTTTTATAGTTTTTCGTTCTTTGTAATTTTTGAAGACCGTAGTAGGGCTAAAAAATTATAAAGAACGAAAAACTACCCTCTGGATTCTAAAAATTTTACTGCCTCGGCGGGATTTTCTATTAAAAGGTATTGATGATTAAGCACGTCCATTGGGTTCAGGTTTTTCAGGAAAACTATTTCCAGCTGGGGCAAGTTCCTGAAGCTTTTTTCCGCTTTTTCACTGCGCCCGAAGAGCGCTGTGAGAATTCGGGATTTTTTTGATGCGGCAAATGGCTTTAATCCCGTTGCTTTTGCCAAATTTTTCATAACATCAAGGGCTTTTTGGGTCTTCATTTCAGGCAAAATAAGCGTATCGATAAAAATGACTTCTCCGTCTTTCAGCTTCTTGGAGAGGACAGAGAAAAGAGCCTGTGCGCGCATCTTTTTTGAGATTTTTCTCTTGTAATTTTTCTCCGCCAATGGGCCGTGTGTTACACCTCCGCCAACCCAAATCGGGCTTCGAGAGGACCCATGCCGCGCGCGTCCGGTTCCCTTCTGTTTCCAGGGCTTCCTGCCTCCGCCGCGCACTTCTCCGCGGTCTTTGGTGTCTGCCGTGCCGGCACGCTTGTTGCTGCGCATTCCTTCCACGACTTGGTGCACCAAGTCCGTCCGCCATTTGGCGCCGAAAACTTTTACCGGAAGATTTATTTTTCCGGTCTCGGTTCCTTTTTGATTGTATATTTTTGCTTCCATGAATTTTTCTGATATCATTTTGCTTTTTGTGATTTTTGAAGACCGTCGTAGGGCTAAAAAATTACAAAAAGCAAAATGCTATCATCTGCTTATTACTTCCACCAAAGTCCCACGCCGGCCGGCGATTGCTCCTTTAACCAGCATTAAATTATTTTCCTTATCCACTAAAACAACTTGCAGATTTTTCTGAGTGATGCGGTCGGAGCCCATTCTGCCCGCCATTCTCATCCCCTTCGGTACATGAGTCCGCAGACCTCCGCCGATGCTTCCGGGTTCCCGTTCCGAATGCTTTTGGCCGTGAGTGCGCGGGCCGCCATGAAAGCCGTGACGCTTCACGACACCTTGAAAGCCTTTGCCTTTGGAAATACTGGAAACTTCTATCTTGTCGCCGGGAACAAAGACTGAAACATCAATACTGGCGCCTTCTTTAACGTCTATTTTATCTCCGGATTTGAGCCTGAACTCTTTAAGATTTTTGTAGAAAGCGCCCTTCATCGCTCCGGCGCGGGATTTTGTGATTCTTTCTTTTTTTTGCGCACCGAAACCAACCTGAACGGAATCATAGCCGTCTTTGGATTTTTCAAAAATCCTTGTTACCGTCACGGGTCCCGCCGAAAGTATTGTTACCGGAATGACAACGCCATCTTCGGAAAAATATTCCGTCATATTTTCTTTTGTCCCAAGTATGAATTTCATAATCTACATCATTTTCACGTCAATATCGACTCCGGAAGGAAGCGAAAGATTAGTCAGGGCTTCAACGGTCTTAGCATTCGGATTTATAATGTCAATCAACCGTTTATGCACTCTTATTTCAAACTGTTCCCGCGTATTTTTATAAATGAAAGGAGAACGGTTGACTGTGTATTTTTTTATTTCGGTCGGCAATGGCACAGGACCCACAATTACGGCATCATAACGCATAGCGGTATCCATAATCTGTTTAATGGAAGCATCCAAAATCTTGCTCTCGTAAGCGCGAACCCGGATGCGGAGAACTACTTTACTGTCGCTCCCGCTTATATGGACAGATTTCTCTTTTTTGGGAGAAACTTTGGATTTTTTAGCTATTTTTGTGGTCTTCGTCACTGCCGTTTTTTTTACCACTTTCGGCTTTTTTATTTTTGTCTCTGTTGTTGTCATTTGAATTAGGTTCTAGTTTGTAGGTTCTAGCTTTTAGATTTTTAATGAACTTCACTGGTCACCAGCACCTAGACACTAGTCACTCAAAGATTTTGGGCTACCCCAAAATCTTTGTAACGACTCCCGCACCGACAGTCTTGCCCCCTTCGCGGACAGCGAATCTTTGGGACTCCTCCAGCGCAACCGGAGTAACTAATTTAACCGTAATTTTAACTGTATCCCCCGGCATAACCATTTCCGTGCCTTCGGCAAGAGTCACGTCGCCAGTCACATCCGTTGTGCGAATATAGAACTGAGGCTTATAGCCCTTGAAGAACGGGGTGTGGCGCCCGCCTTCTTCTTTTTTCAAAACGTATATTTCGCAAGTAAAATTATCATGCGGGGTAACTGTCCCCGGTTTTGCCAGAACCTGCCCACGAGTAATGTCCTCTTTTTTCAAACCCCGGAGAAGAACGCCGGCATTGTCGCCAGCCATACCTTCCTGCAGATTTTTGTTGAACATTTCAATTCCGGTAACGGTTGTTTTTTGAGTTGGTTTAATCCCGACAACTTCCACTTCCTCGCCAACTTTTACCAATCCTCTTTCGATCTTGCCAGTCACAACTGTGCCTCGGCCCTCAATTGAGAAGATGTCTTCAACCGGCATAAGGAAAGGCTTCTTGATGTCTCGCTCCGGAATCGGGATGTAGGTATCAAGGGCGTTGACAAGTTCAAGAATTTTCTTGGCCCATTCATCATCAAGAGATTTTGATTCAAGAGCTTTAAGCGCGGAACCGCGGATAACCGGAGCGTCTTTCCCGTCAAATCCCTGCTTGGTCAGAAGTTCGCGGATTTCTTCTTCAACGAGATCAATCATGTCTTTATCTTCAACCATATCGCATTTGTTCAGGAAAACAATCATTTTTGGCACGCCGACTTGTTTCGCAAGAAGAACGTGTTCGCGGGTCTGAGGCATCGCGCCGTCAGTCGCCGCAACTACAAGAATAGCGCCGTCCATCTGAGCGGCACCGGTAATCATATTTTTGATGTAATCCGCGTGTCCGGGAGCATCGATGTGCGCATAGTGGCGGGCATCGGTCGCGTACTCGTTGTGGGAAATGTTAATGGTAATTCCCCGGGCTTTTTCTTCGGGAGCGTTATCAATCTGATCAACCCCGCGGAGCCTGACTGTTTTTCCGGCCATATTCAACACGTGCAAGATTGCAGCGGTCAAAGTGGTCTTTCCATGGTCAACGTGACCGATGGTGCCGACATTGATATGCGGCTTATCTCTCTTAAATTCTTCTGCCATATAAATTTTGGGCTAATAGTTAAGACTCAACGTACGAGAACCAGTCGCTAAGGCCTAATTACTAACGATAATTAATAACTAATAATAAAAAATCAATACAAAAGACCCGAAAGGGCCTTAGGAATATAATAGCAGATTAAAAAATGTTGTCAAACGGAATATTCCTGTATAATTTCCTCAAGGAGTCTTTTTGCTTCTGCGTCTTGTATGGTTGGTAATGCTTTTTTGGCTTCTCTTATATAAAAATCTCTGATATTATTTCCCTCCAAATCCTCACAGGGATCATTAATATGTTTAATCAGGAATAATGCTAATTCCATATCTGTCGCTTTCTCTTTTTTTCTTAAGCCTTCATCCATAAAAGAATTATATCGCATTTACTTATATTTTCTTATCTCCTCGCAGAGTTTCTGGGCTTCCTTTTTGGGATTTTCGGAGAAAATTATGCTGCGGGAAGAATTGATGATAAGCCCGAGGCCTTGGCTATTTAGCCCGGCTTCTAGCACGGATTTTATATCCCCGCCTTGCACACCTATGCCGGGAACCAAAAAAGTCATTTCGCCGACAAGATTCCTGATTTTTTTCATTTCTTCCGGATAGGTCGCGCCGACGACTAGTAGGCAATTATCATTCTTGTTCCAATCCTTAGAAACTTTTTCTGCCACAATCTGCCAAAGCGGCCTCGCCTCGCCGAAACTTTGTGAAGGCGGGTTGCTTACCATTAAGTCCTGTAATTCTCCCGCGCCCGGATTTGATGTTCGGCATAAAATAATACAACCTTTATCTTTTCTGTTTAAAAATGGCTGCAATGCTTCGCCGCCTAGATAAGGATGAATAGTAATTGCATCAAAACCAAACCAGTCAAAAAGTTCATCCACATAGCCCTGATTGGTATTGCCGATATCCGCGCGCTTGCAATCACAAATTAGAAAGATGTCAGGGTAATTTTTTTGAAGATATTCCATTGTTTCTTTTAGCTCTTTTAATCCCTGGTCCCCGCGCGCTTCATAGAAAGCGATATTCATTTTGAAAGCGGCGGCGTATTCATGCGTTTCCTCAATAATATATTTATTAAAAGAGAATTGCGGCATTTCGTCGGTCAAAAACCGGTCGGGTATTTTCTCAAAATCCGCATCCAAACCAACACAAAGCAGTGAATTTATTTCTTTGGCTCTTTGGTTGTATTTGTCTATAATCATGATTTGGATATACGTATTTAAATACGTATTCGAATACGTATTTATTTTTTGATTCCCTTGGTCATAGCCCGACCTATGGACGAGGCTAAAAACTTTTTCCCATGGCCAAATTTTGTATTTATAGGGACTCTAGCTTTACATAATGGACAATTCTTCTCTTTGTATGATGGAATTTTAAAAATCCCAAGCGCGAAAAATGGAACTCCGATGCTTTTGGAATTTACTAATTTTGGATCTCGGTTTATCATGACACCGGCAGCAATCACTTTACCTCCGGCCTTTCTTACACTATTGATTACTTTTTTTACTGAACCACCTGTTGTCGTTGTGTCTTCAACGACAAGCACACGCTTATCTTTAACCATTATGTCATAACCTCGTTTAAATATCTGATTATTTTCAAGAGTTTTTTCGGTAAAAATGCTTAAAACTTCCTTTTTGGAAATTTTACTTAAATGATATGCTGTCCATTGGGAAAATGGAATCCCGGCAACGGCCGGAGAAATAACAACTTCAATATTTTTATTTTTAAATTTCTGAGCAAATAATTTTCCGACCTCTGATACATATTCTGTGTGGGGTAGAAGTGCATCCTTATTAATATAGGCTGGCATATGATTCCCGGAGGTACCCACCAAATGACTATTGGTAATTATAGCTCCGACACTTTTCAAAATATTCAAAACTTCTTTCATAAATTTATCCTAACCTTTCCTTTATCTCTTTGGCAAGATAAGGGTTCCACATTGCTCCGGTCGCCGACATTACAAAATCCGCTCCGGCCTCGCGGTATTCAAAGAAATCATCCGCCGTGGTTACTCCCCCAACACCGATAATTTGGAAATTATAATTAAATTTTTCGCGCAATTTTTTTAATTTCCGGACCATATTGAGCCCCGCCCATTTGATGGCGTGACCACAGACCCCGCTTTTTAATCTTCCCTCTCCCGGAAGCGCCTGATTGCCATTTTCATCCACAATTTCTGCAGCAATAGTATTGATGGCAGAAATACCTTGCACGACAGAGCCAATTTCTTTTACAAAACTTTTCAATGCCTCATCGTCTTTAAAATATCCAATTTTTATAATAAGAGGAGTATTTTCTATTACTTTTTTGATTACACGAGCCACTTTCACACTTCGCTCTGTGTCATAACAAAGTAAATTATTGGTGCCTTCATTTGGGCAACTTAAATTTACTTCAATAACCGACACATTTGTTTCTTTCATAAGCCTTGCAACCATAGCATAATCATTTATATATTCTTCCACACTCTGTTCTTCTTTTTTTGTACCTTGAAAAGCACCGACGACAATTTGCCCGGTATGGGCATATAACACAGCATTACTCAAGTCTTTTTGCCAAAATTCTGACTCGCGTGACGGCACACCAAAAGAGTTGGTGATAGAAAGTGGTTCATGATAATTTCTATCTGCCACTAGCGTCCCTTGTGCTTTTTCTAAAGTTAAATCTCCATCAACTTTTACAGACATAACATTTGGCCATGGATGGCAGGGATATTTTCTACTGCGGACTGTTTTGTAAGTGACAATATCGAAACCTTTTTCGAGTGCCGCCTTTACAAAATTTCCATTAATTAGCGGTCCGGCCGGAATACCAAAAGGTGAATTTACTTTAAAACCAAGAAAATCATACCTCGGCCCGCTAGTGTCAAGAGTCGAACTCTGGACATTTTCCCTTTCTTTGTTGGCAAAAGCGCCAAAAGGCCCTTGTTCAAAGTTTTCTTCGTAGGTTTTTCCCGGGTCGTAAAAGGGGGTGTGAAGCATTATTCATAATACTAGCAAAAAATTAGCTGAATAGAAATTCAGAACAATGATTTTGCCGGTACGGATTTTTTGAAGCTTAAAAAATCCTGAAGTTTTCGCGCCGTCGCGCTCAAAACCCCTTAAAATCATTGTTCTAATTTCTATTTTCTGGCAGCAATAATAGTCTCCGCGACATTGTTTGGCACAATATCGTATCTAAAGAATTCCATCGTGAAGGACGCGCGGCCTTCGGTCATAGAACGCAGTCCGGTCATATAACCAAACATTTCAGAAAGAGGCACAATCGCTTTAATAACTTTATTCATTCCGCGGTCTTCCATTCCCTCAATTAGGGCACGCTTGGAAGAAAGATTCCCGGTAACATCTCCCATAAATTTATCCGGCGTGACAACTTCCACTTTCATCATCGGTTCTAAAATCATCGGATTGGCGCGACGGCAGGCATCCTGAATTGCCATTGAAGCGGCAATTTTGAAAGCCATTTCATTGGAGTCAACTTCGTGATAGCTTCCGTCCCAAAGATCTACCGATACATTTACTATTTTAAATCCGGCCAAAACCCCGCGGTCTAGCCCTTCTTTGAATCCTTTTTCACAGGGCGCGATATATTCCTGCGGGATTACGCCTCCTCTAATGCTGTTGACGAATTCAAAACCCGCGGATCTTTTCGTGTTTTTCGGCAAGTCTTCCAGTTCTTCCTTGGTCAGCATTTCCATCGGCTTTACTTTAATTTTTACGTGCCCGTAGTTTCCGCGTCCGCCCGACTGCTTGATGTATTTTCCTTCCGCTTCCGATGTGCCGGTGATGGTCTCGCGGTATGCGACCTGTGGCTTACCGACATTCGCTTCCACAGTAAACTCGCGCTTCATACGGTCCACAATAATTTCCAAATGTAATTCTCCCATTCCGGCGATAATTGTTTCTCCCGTTTCCTGGTCAGTGGTTACTTTGAAAGTAGGGTCTTCCTGGGCCAGGCGGTTCAAAGCCATGCCCATTTTTTCCTGGTCAGCTTTGGTTTTCGGCTCAATTCTCAGCGATATGACCGGCTCGGGAAAAACAATTCTATTCAATTCAATCGGATTGTTCTCATCGCAAATAGTATCGGAGGTAATCGTATCTTTCAATCCCACGGCCGCCGCGATTTCTCCGGCAAAAACCTGTTTCACCTCTTCGCGGTCATTGGCATGCATCCGGAGAATCCGGCCGATGCGTTCTTTGTTGCGCGTGCGTGGATTATAGACATAAGACCCGGCCATCAAGCTCCCGGAGTAAACGCGGAAAAAAATAATCTGTCCGACGAATGGATCGGTCGCCACTTTGAAAGCCAATGCTGCAAACGGTTCTGAATCAGAAGCATGACGTTCCAAAGGTTCTTCGGTACCCGGATTAATGCCCGGAATCGGCGGAATATCCGTTGGGGCCGGCAAATAGTCAACGACAGCATCAAGCACAAGCTGGACGCCTTTGTTCTTCAGCGCCGAGCCGGCAAAGACCGGAAAAATTTCATTATTGATGACGGCTTTACGAAGAGTCTTCTTTAAAACATCCATATTTGGAATAACACCTTCCAAATATTCGGTCATCATTGCCTCGTCTGTCTCAACTATTTTTTCAATAAGCTCACTGCGGTATTTTTCCGCTTCGGCTATTAGGCTCTCCGGAATTCCTGCCTGCGCAGTCAGGTCTTTTTCAATTACCTTATTACCCATTTCTCCTTCAAAATAATAAGCCTTCATACGCATAAGGTCTATAACTCCTTCATGTTTTTCTTCAAGCCCGATGGGAATCTGCATCCGAACGGCTTTTTTGCTGAGCCGGTCCAAAATAGTCGCATATGAATGTTCGAAAGAAGCTCCGGTTCTGTCTAGTTTGTTAATAAAACAAATGCGGGGAACTTTGGCTTCATCCGCATAGCGCCAGTTTGTCTCGGATTGCGGCTCCACTCCGGCTACCCCGTCAAAAACGACGACCGCGCCGTCCAAAACGCGGAGGGAGCGTTTCACTTCTACGGTAAAATCAATGTGTCCGGGAGTATCTATTATATTAAAACGGTGTTTTAAATTTTTATTTTTTAAATCGTAAGTTGGAGTCCAAAAACATGTGACAGCCGCGGAAGTAATAGTAATTCCACGCTCTCGCTCCTGCTCCATCCAGTCGGTAACCGTATCGCCTTCATGCACTTCACCGATTTTGTGAGAGACGCCGGTATAAAAAAGCACCCGCTCCGTGGTAGTCGTCTTGCCCGCGTCAATATGCGCGATAATTCCAAAATTTCTAACTTTTTCTAAAGGATAGTCTCGTTCCATATATTTAAATTACCAGGCGAAGTGCGCAAAAGCCTTGTTGGCTTCGGCCATCTTGTGAGTGTCTTCTTTCTTTTTAATCGCCGAGCCTTCATTCTTGGAAGCGGCAATCAATTCGTCGGCGAGTTTCAAATGCATTGGACGTCCTTTGCTATTGCGAGCTGCATCGCGAATCCAGCGCATCGCAAGCGCTAGCCTGCGTTCGGGACGGACTTCTATCGGCACTTGGTAATTCGCGCCCCCGATGCGCTTGGAACGCACTTCGGTCGTCGGACCGGCATTTCTTAATGCCAAGTCAAAAATTTCCAATGGATTCGGGTTGCCTGTCTTTTCTTTGATAATATCAAAAGCCTGATACATAACCTTCCGGGCGGTTTCTTTTTTGCCGGACCACATAATGTAGTTGATAAACTTCTCCAGTTTCTGGGAATTGTATATAAAATCCGGCTCCACAATATTACGATTTTTTATTTTTCTGCGCATAAAAATTCATTAACCATTTGCTTCTTTGTCGCCCACATTTACTTTGAGAGCTTTGGCTTTCCCTTCTTTTCTCGGCTTTTTATTCCCATAAAGAGACCTGCCTTGTCGGCGCTTTTCGATTCCTTGGGTATCCAAAACTCCGCGCACGATGTGATATCGGACTCCGATCAAATCTTTCACGCGCCCTCCGCGGAGCATGACCACGGAGTGTTCTTGCAGATTGTGCCCTTCACCCGGGATATAAGCCGTCACTTCCATTCCATTGGTCAGGCGCACTCTTGCAATTTTTCGCAGAGCCGAGTTCGGCTTTTTGGGAGTCGTGGTTGAGACTTTCACGCAAACGCCGCGCTTGAAAGGCGCCGGGAAATAAACCGGTCTGTTTTTCAGAACATTAAATCCCCTGGCCAGAGCCACTGTCTTTGTTTTGGAGCGGACTTTGACCCTATTTTTCTTGATTAATTGATTGATTGTCGGCATATGAAACAAAAAGTCCCTAAAAGGACTTAAATTAATATACTATTTTTAAATCTAAAATGCAAGACCGGTAGCAATATGGAAAAGAAAAGCCAGTATCGGATATAGATAACCGGAAAAGAAAATAATAAAAACGAGCAATAAAATCAGCGCGTATTGCTCATAAGCAAAAATAAATGAAGAAAATGACTCGGGTAAGAAAGAAAAAAGTATCTTGGAGCCATCCAGGGGCGGAATTGGGATTAAATTAAAAATTCCCAAAGCTAAATTCACGATTACGATTGCGGAAGTTATAAAATAAAAGCCGGATGGCAGGACAAAACTGGAACTAAAACGAATAATCAGTCCAAATACAATCGCAATAAGAAAATTGGCCGAGACTCCGGCAACGGCAACGGCTATTGTCCCCCATTTCCTGTCGCTTAAATTGTCAGGATTGTAGGGCACGGGTTTTGCCCAGCCGAAGAGGAATCCGGCCTTAGATAAAATGAGGAAAGCCGGCAAGATTATTGAGCCGAATAAATCCAAGTGCTTGAGCGGGTTCAGGGTCAGACGGCCGGCATTTCTGGCAGTATTATCGCCGAAATATTCCGCCATAAAGCCGTGTGAAACTTCGTGAATCACGATAGACATAATCAATATAGCGATATAAAAAATTGCATCAATTCCTACCATATTATTTGCGTTCTTATAAATTTAATGATAGCATGAACGGCATGAAAAAAATATGTGCAGTAACTAAAAAGAGTTCAATTGTCGGAGGCGGATACTCCAACAGAACCCGCGCCACTAAATTCAACCCGACCGGCAAGGTCCGAAAATATCCGAATCTTCAGAAAAAGAAAGTTTTTATTCCCGAACTCAATAAAACAATTAATATAGAAATTTCCGCCCGCGGCCTGCGCACCATGAAAAAGCGCGGCGCTTATGCCACGCTCCTAAAAGCTGGATTGATAAAAGCGTAAGAAAAAATTATAATTTCAACGAGAGGTGTACATGAAACCAAATCCAAGTGCTCCTCTTTTTAGTAGGGAGAGGAGCGGAAAACGGGTGGCTGAAAAGACCAAACCCTGCAAAGCCGGTTGCGGGGTCGTGATAGAGAAGGGGGCCACGTGCTACCGGTTGGTTCCTGATATCACAAGTGCAAAGTCCCCGCTCTTTGGAGACTACTGCAGCGAGAGCTGCGCTGGCCGGGCTCTGTGGATGGCTGTCGGCCAAAAATGCACAATCCACTGACCACTATCGGCAAAATCAAGTCTCGCAAGACCTAAAGAGGTCCTCGCGAGACTTCTTTAGTTTAAGAGTAATTAGGCTGGAACGAAAGTAAGCGCTGTTCCCTTTTTGCCGGAGCGACCGGTTCGGCCGATGCGGTGCACGTATGTGTCGTAGGTCTGCGGCACGTCGTAGTTGATGACGTGAGTGACATCCGGAATATCGAGCCCCCTAGCGGCGACATCCGTCGCAATTAATATATTTATTTGGTCTTTCTTAAACGAATCCAAAATTTTAATGCGTTCGCGGCTTCTTTTATCTCCGTGAATGCCTTCCGCTTTGAATCCCATATGTTTAAGTTCTTTAGCAAGGGTGTCCACACTATGTTTCATTTCGCGGAAAATTAAAACTTTATCCGAACCATCTTTTTTCAAAACTTCGTGCAGTTTTTCCAGTTTTTCTTCTTTACCTCGAACACGAATAACATCCTGGTCAATATTTTTCAATGTCTCGCCGGAAATTACGGAAATAAAAACCGGGTCTTTCAGATACTGTTCGGTTAATTTTCTAATATCCGGAGAAAGCGTCGCTGAAAAGAAAAGCGTCTGGCGCTCTTTCGGAGTCTTGCCGATTATATAAACCATATCGTCCCGAAATCCCATATCGAGCATTCGGTCAGCTTCGTCAAGGACTACACTATGACAGGTAGACAAGTTTAAAACCTTTTTATCAATCAAATCCCGCAAACGTCCGGGTGTGCCGATGACGAACGAAACTCCCATTTTTATTTCCCTGATTTGCTTCATTATCGGCAGTCCTCCCACGCAGGCAACCGAAAACATCCCGAGACCAAAAGCAAGATTTTTAAAATCAGCCTCTATCTGCAGCGCGAGCTCGCGGGTTGGCGCCATTATTAAGACCGTTTCTCTTTTGGCTTGCCCTTTGGTTTTGGAAATTTTTTCTATCAAAGGAAGCAGAAAGGCCGCAGTTTTACCCGTGCCGGTATTGGCCATGCCAAAAACATCCTTGCCTTCCATAACCGCTAGCATTGCTTGGTCCTGAATGGGTCTTGGATTTGTATATCCGGCTTTTGTAATATTTTTATGAAGTTGCGGATGAAAAGGAAAATCGGCAAAACTATGCTTGGGTATATAAGCTTTCTCCTCCACGTAAACATTTTTTTTAACGAAACGCGAAAAATCTATCCGTTCTCCGCGGCTTCTTTTGTTATTTCCACCCACTCTCTTAAAAGAATGTGGGCGGGAATTATTAAACTTTCCCCCACCGAAACGAGGTTTCGCCCGAAAGGCAGAAGTGTGGCTTCCGAATTTTTTCGGATGAGCCGTCTTGTGTGTGTACATAATGGGTCACTCCCAATATGTTAGTAGATGAGAATGATATTTCAAGAGTAGCATTTATAACTTATTTTGTCAATGTTTCTATGGTTTTTGTGATAATTTCACCCAAAGAATCATAATACACGAAGAGAAAATTTTTGTGGTCAATTCCCCTGATAATCCTGCCGACCGTCCGCTCTCTGTGCGCCACCGCCAGGACAGGAATACCTCTTTTTTCTATAGCGGTTGCCATTTCATATCCAAGACCGATGGAAGGATAGTCGCAAATTGCGAGCATGCAATCCGCTTTCATTACACAATTTTTTATATCAAAATCATAAATTTCTCGCGGAGAAAGCGGGTGAGCGGTCGAAAGATCAGCCAATCCTTTGAATTCCAAAATTTCAAAAGATTTGCTAAGTTCTTTTTTTACCTCCTCCACCATTTGTAAAAAAGTGTCTTTTTTATCGGCGGGCAAGAGAGTCAGACTACAACCAATATAAAGTTTCTTTTTCATTTTATTCAAATTGATGCCCTATTATATTCTCGGAATCTTTTTTATTGAAAAAAATTTCGCTGTTTTCTAATAAGTAAACGTTTTTTATCCCCGCCCCAATCATTTTGTTCCAGCACGGCTCGCAACACCACCAATGTCCCCACATATAAAGATCCGCCCCTGACACATCATGCCCTCTGTCTTTTGCATCTTGGATGGCGCGGCCTTCGCCATGATTTTTCGGATGACATCCTTCGCAAAGTTCGTAACCTTCTCCGGTAGGAATATGCCGTTTGACGCGTTCACATTCGTGGGTCTGATGATAAACGCTGCCATTTGCGCCTCGACCGATAACCTTGTCGTCTTTCACAATCAGGCTGGTGTTCGGCATTTCTTTATCTAAAGAGTGAAGACGTGCGTATTCTTTAGCTTCTGCCATATATTTATTAGAGATTGGAACATAAAAAATAGTCTGTCCGGGTGGTACATAAGGAGATTGGTATTTGGTATTTTTTTGATTACTTTCCATAATTTTTTTATTCATATATACTTTACTATATGACAACTTTCGACACAATCTACCAAAATATCATCAAAAAAATAATGGAAGAAGGCATAGAAGAATTAAACGAGCGTACGGGACATAAATTAAAAATATTGCCCGGAGTTAGCTTCCAAATTGATGTGGAGAAAGAAGGTTTCCCTATTCTTACTCTCCGCAAGAATCCAATCAAATCGCCAATCGCCGAACAAGTCTGGTTTATTACCGGCGATAAAGATACAGCTTTTTTGCGGCAATACACGAAAATGTGGGATGAGTTTATTGAAGAAGATGGAACCATAACTTCCGCCTATGGATACAGGTGGCGGCATCACTTTGGGCGGGACCAGCTGGACCAATTGATAAAGCATCTGCAAAATGAGCCACATTCAAGGCAAGGGGTGGTGGTCACCTGGGACCCGGGAGATGACGGACTTTACGGGAAAGACTTGAAAGGAACATACAAAAAAAACGCGCCCTGCCCTTTTGCTTTTACAGCCAATATCATCGGCGGACGATTGCATTTACACAATATTGTGCGTTCAAACGATATGATGCTGGGCTGTCCGTTTGACACTTTCGGTTTTTGCCTCTTGATGTATGCGCTTGCGCAAAAGTTGGGCGTCAAGCCGGGTATTTACACGCACAGCATTTCCAACGCGCATATTTATGATAATCATTATGAAGGAGCAAAAGAGCTGATAAACAGAAAAAATGACCATTTAAATATTTTTCCAAAATTACCGGAAAATATTTATGACCGGGCGGAGAAAAGAGACGAAAAATTGGTAGGTGAAATTTATGAGGCATTCGCTCCATTTTATAAACCAAATGACCCTATATTGGGTCTTGATATAGTTAAATAAATGATTTCACTTATCGCGGCTATCGGTAAAAATAATGAACTCGGAAAAGGCAATAATCTGCTCTGGAAATTCCCTGCTGACCAGAAACATTTCAAAGAAATTACAACGCTCCACTCAGTCATAATGGGCAGAAAAACTTTTGAATCCATAGGAAGACCTTTGCCCAACAGGAGAAATATTGTAATTTCGCGGGATGTAAAATATAAAAAAGAAGGAATTGAGGTCGCGCAGTCGCTCGCGGGCGCACTTGATTTGATTAAAGATACAAATGAAGAAATTTTTATAATCGGCGGAGCGGAAATATATAAACAAATTATGCCTATCGCCGATAAACTTTATATTACACACATTGAAGCCGAAGAAAAAGATGCCGACGTCTTTTTCCCTGAAATTATTCTGGCCGCTTGGAATGAGGTATTTCACGAAGAGCATGAAGCAGACGAAAAAAATCCAATTCCATACACTTTCTCGATTTATAAAAAAATCTAAGGATCTTTTCTGGTTTTTATCCGGATAAAAACATCTTTACCATCAGGAGATTTCTTTTTTTTATATTTTCTATGTTTATTGATTTCAATTTTTCTGACTAATTCTTTTTCTAAATCAAAACCAATAATTCCGGACACGCCAAGTAAAAAGATTGCCACATCGGCAATTTCTTCCGCCACACCTTCTTCACGTTTATTATATTTATGAAATGCCTCTGAGAGTTCTTCGTGGGCATGACAAAACTCCAACGCAATATCAGTCGTGTTGAATCCTTTCTCCAGCTTATTTCGCATTACTTCTTTTTGCAGTTCCTTTAAATCAATCATAAATTATTTTTCTTCCACTACAACTTTTTTAATCCCTAAACTGGCGGCCATTTTGGCGCAAGCCGGACATGGCGCTATTTTACAATACATCGTGGTATTGTCGAGCGGAACCCCAAACTTCAGAGCCTGGGATATAGCATTGTGTTCAGCATGAATAGTCCGTAAGCATTGGTCCGATTTTATGTCATGACCTACTTCGTTGCAATGCGGTAATCCCGAGAGCGAACCGGTGTATCCGGTAGAAACTATCCTATTATCATGAGTTATGACACATCCACTTCCGCCTTTATCGCAGGTAGCCCGCGAACCAACAACATTCACTATGTCAAGAAAATACTCGTCCCAGGACGGTCTTTTGTGCTTGGTAGCTTTTTTAACAGACTTTTTCATTTACTTAATATACTCCAACTAATCTTTCTTTCCAAGCGCTTGGAGAACTTTCAAATACATTGCTTCTACAATTCTTTTTTGTGCCGGGCCAGTCGTCACATAGTGGTCCAGCCCGGGAGCGGCATTTATTTCAATAATATAATAATTACAACTCCTCGGATTTTTTGCAATGTCTCCCTTTCGCACCATTATATCCACTCCCGCTATCCGCAAACCCATGTCCCGAGTTAAATTTACCGCAATTTTTTTAAAACCCGGATGGATTGCATTTGTCACATCAACAGAATCCCCGCCAGTAGATAAATTCGCATTATCTAGCAGAAAAATTTTCTCGCCTTTCGGAAGAATGCTTGTAAGGGAATATCCTTGCCTATGTAATTTCATTTTTATTCTGGCATCGTCAAAATTGATTTGCGTATCCCTTCCGGATGCAAAGAAAGATTTTTGTTTTTGTTTGAGAAGCGCAAGAACAGAACTTTTCCCATCCCCCATTACAGATAGTGGTATACGTTCATATGCAGAAATTATGTCTTTGCCTAAAACAACAATGCGATAATCACGTCCAGGCATATATCGCTCAATAAGAGCCACTCTGTCACCTTTAAAAACTTTACGGAGCGCAGAAATTAATTCTTTTTTATTCCAGACGAGTCCGACATCAACTCCTTGGCTTTTACTATTTGGTTTCACAATGACGGGGTAGCCCGACTTCTGTACATATTTCACAGCTGTAAAAATTGTTCTCTTGTTTTTTAATATTTTCGCCCAATTATCTTCAAAAAAAGTTTGGCCTTTAGCTATCGGATATCCTCGCTTCTCCATAAAAAACTTGGCATAATCTTTATCTTTTGCAATGTCTGAAGAAGCTGTGTGATTAAGATCCAAAGAAAGATAGCGAAGCGACCTCACTACCCCGTTTTTATAAATAATCTGCGAAGCAATGCCCCACTCCGGCTCAACAACAACTTTGGCACCGACTTTTGGCGCAAGTTTCATGATTAGTTTCGTTAAATATGGAAGTTTATTTCTTTTGGCCATTTTTTCTTTTTATTGTTTTTAAATTTGCAAAAAGCGGAGCATAAATATCCTCTTTTAGATTAATTACTAATTCATTCCGTTTTGTTTTATTGGTAAATATTACCGGCGCTCCGGTTATCAAAGCCAGTGGCTGTCTCTCCTTCCCTTCCCCCATGCAAAGTACCGCAGATGTTGCCAAACTGTCAGCAACATTAGTCTTGGACATTTTTAATGTTCTACCAAAAATATCTTTTTCGCCTATGTAATTTCTAGTGCCGACAAATCCGGCATAGCCAAGCGCTACCCCTAAGGCTCCGACACGAAGCGGCACAAATTCTGAATCGGTTATCAGGACCCCTAAATTTTTTAGATGGAATTTATGCATTATTTTTTTTCTCAAGATTTCCGCACTCTGAAAACTATCTTTGGGTAAAAGAATGAGCTTGCCTTTTGCATTCGATTCATCTATGCCGGCAAAAGCCATAATCATGCCGTCTTTAATGGTAAATAAGTTATGTTTAGCTTTAAGAGTAAAATCACTCTCTTCTTTTATGAGTTTATTTTTTTGAGATTGATTCTTGTATTCAACGGTCCTCCCCTCCGCCAGAGCAATTATTTTAGAAGTTATAACTAAAACAGAATTCTCTTTCGGGTTTTTAACGTATTTAAAAATAAACGCAGTTAAGTCTTCATTCTCGCGAAAAATGGATGTTCTAAATGCTTTTATTTCCATATTTTTTTAATATATGAATCCCTAGATATGAAAGAGGGGTGTAGAAAATTCCCATCACCACTTTATAAAGCCACCAGGGAATAATGATAAGCAAGATTGTGTGCAAAGGATAAACGCCAATAAAAGCGATAGACATGAAAATAATGGTGTCAAATAACTGAGACCACATATTGGAGAGGTTAGAACGCAGCCAAAAATATTTTTCACCAATATGTTTCTTGAAAAAGAAAAAGGATAAAACATCTTGATATTCGGCAATAATAAAAGCCACGACTGAGGCTATAGAAAAACGGGCGGAAAGACTGAAAATTTGATTGTATCCCTCCTTAACCCAGAGGCCATCTTGCGCCCAAGGCGCCATCGTAGAAACGAAAGAATAAAATAAAAATAAAATAATACTTATAATTCCGGCAATAACGAAATTATTCGCCATTTTCTTGCCATAAACTTCACCGATTACGTCAGTCATGATAAAAACTATCGGAAAAGAAAAGACTGCCACCGAAAGATGTGTGCCGAAAAGAAAAGGCATCAATTTAACTCCGAGCGTGTTGGCGGCAAAAAGAGAAGTAATATAAAGGGTTAAACAAATGAGAATTTTCTTATAATCTCTCTCAGTTAGTGTTTGCATTTGCTTTATAATTAATTATTTAACTTCAACCCACACATATTTTTCTGCTGAAAAATTGCCTGGGCACACCTCGCCCCGTCGGGCTCCGGTCGATAGAAGTAAATTATTTTACTTCTATCCCCATTGAACGGGCAGAGCCGGCAATGATGCGGACAGCGCCTTCTATGTCTTTGGCGTTCAGGTCAGGCATTTTCTTTTCGGCAATTTCTTGCGCTTGTTTTTTAGTTATTTTTCCAGCTTTGGTAGCAACATTTTTGCCTGAACCTTTTTCCACTCCGGCCGCTTTTAAAATCAGACCGGAAACAGGCGGAGTTTTTACGACAAAATCATAACTTCTGTCTTCATAGACAGTAATATTTACAGACACCTTGTCGCCTGCCATTTTTTGAGTGGCAGCGTTGAACTTGGTAACAAAATCACCAATATTAATACCTGCCTGGCCGAGCGCGGGGCCCAAAGGAGGCGCCGGCGTAGCCTTGGCGGCTTGGATTTGCAGTTTTATTTTTTTGGTTATCTTTTTTGCCATAATTTTACATTATATTAAATTTTGCGGACTTGCAAGAAATCCAGTTCAACTGGGGTTTCGCGGCCAAACATCGAAACAAGGACTTTGACTTTTCCTCGGTCTTGGTCTACGGAATTTATCTTGCCCTCAAGATCTTTGAACGGGCCGTCGGTAATCAAAACAGTTTCGCCGACCGCCATATCAATGTTGTGCTTGGCGGTACCGGCATCCATCTTTTTAAACAAATAATCAACTTCTTCTTTTTTAAGCGGAACGGGATTCACGCCCGCGCCGACGAAACCGGTAACCCTGGGGGTATTCCTGACCACATACCAGGAATCATCCGTCACAATCATATCCACCAAGACATAACCCGGATAAATTTTTTCTTCCACTTCCACTCTTTTGCCGCCCTTGATTTTTATCTTTTTTTCAATCGGAACAATGACATTAAAAATTTTGTCATTCATGCCAAGAGAATCGATACGCTGTCTCAAATTGCGCAGAACAACGTTTTCGTATCCGGCATAAGTGTGTATCGCATACCAATTCCTGACTGCTTGTGTTTCTTGTTTGGACATAGATTTAAATGAATTCCAAAAACCTTAAATAGAAATTATTTTTTCCAAGCCTTTTGAAAAAATAAAATCAAAAATACCTAAATAATACGCGATAACAACAGATAAAATAATGACAATCAGAGTGTAGTAAAAAGTCTGATTTCGGCTAGGCCAAATCACATGCTTTAGTTCTGTCTTTGTTTCCTTAAAATACTCGGTAATTTTTGACATATCTTTTAATTAATCCTCTTAAAAAAGCCCCTCTCAGGGCTTTTTTAATAATACTCTTTTTTAAAAAATAGTCAATCTTGCCTTATCTCGTAAGTTATCGTTATATCTGAGCTAATTGTGTTCTCTCCTTTAGGAATTACCGCTGGAGCTGGAGTTCCACCTGCGGCAGAATCCATCATAGCGGTCTTGGCATACATTATGGGGTAATTCCCAGACTCGCTGAAAGAAGTAATTTTAACTAAACGCACCCCTAAATCTTTGGCTAAAATTTTCGCCTTGGCTTTTGCGTCGTCAATTGCTTTTTTCCTGGCTTCCGCTTTCAATCCATCTTCATTGTCTATCGCAAAGTTCGGGCCGCTCAAATTTGAAACGCCAGACATGCCAAGTTCCTGCATAATTGCACCAACATCATCCGTATTTCTTATTTTAACGGTAATGCTTTCGCTAGCCGTGTAACCAACGACAACTTGTCTGCCGGGAGGACAATAATAAGCTGGCCCCGTCATTTCGGCTCCCCCTGCCGGGCATATGGCTTGCTTATATTCATATTTAGGATTGAAAGAAGCATTCGCAGTTTTGATATCTTTATCAGCTACGCCTTTTGCTTTTAAAATATCCAGAGCTTTTTTTTCTATAACCACTACGCCGACCTGGGCGTCTTTGACAGTTTTGTCGTCTTTACTAATCGTAAAATAAATATTTGCAATATCCGGAACAGCCGTAACTTCTCCATGGCCGGAGAATGAAATAGTTGCCGGCTCTAGGCTCTGCCCCAGCATGCTGTCTTTCTTTATTTCCGAAAATATTTTAACAGCAAAATAGGCTGATAAAATAATTAATAAAACAAATAGCACTTTGAATATTTTCTTTTTATAATCATCCAGTGTTTCCATATGTCTATTTTTTAATTGCTAATAATTCGACTTCAAAAATGAGAGTTGAATTCGGGGGAATCGGTCCTTGTCCATTTGCTCCGTATCCATCCGCCGGCGGTATCGTAAGAGTTTTCTTTTCGCCGATTTTCATTCCGACTATCCCTTTATCCCAGCCGGCAATTACTTGTCCGGCGCCTAAAGTAAATTCAAACGGCTCTACATGGTTGAATTTTGGGTCCACATTTGAATCAAAAACCGTCCCGTTTTCCAAGCGTCCGGTGTAATTCATGGAAACCGTGTCCCCTGCCTGCGCAGGCAGGCCTGTTTTCGCTATCTCTCCTGCCAGAGTCGGATTTACGGATGCAGGTGTATTGTCCACAGTATTATTTGGTATCATATTGTTTGTATTATCATTTAAAGGCATATTTGTATTATTTACTTTATTATTTATACTGATAAAGATTAAAGTTCCTGCCACCGCTAGGCAAATTATGATAGCTAAAATTACATTTATATTTTTCTTTTCCATGGCTTAAAAATATTTAGGTTTTTAATAATTTAATTATACACCCCAAAAAAATTAAATCAAATTGACTTCCGGGACCAATTCAAGGCCGAATTTTTCTTTAACGGATATGATTATTTTTTTTGCCAATTTTACAAGTTCTGTGCCGGTCGCGCCACCGTGATTAACCAAAACCAGCGCTTGTTTGTCATGCACGCCGACGTTGCCGACTCTGCGCCCTTTCCATCCGCACTGTTCAATCAGCCACCCGGCAGGGATTTTATTTACTCCGTCTTCCTCAAAATATGGCATATCGGGATAATCTGCCCGCAATTTTTGCAATTGTTCTTTTTTCACGAAAACATTTTTAAAAAAACTTCCGGCATTGCCTATAACCTTCGGATCCGGCAGCTTGCTTTGGCGTATAAATATTACGGCGTCACTTATGTCTTTCGGATTTTTAACTTCAATTTTATTTTTTTCCAGATGTTCTTGCAATGCTTTATAGCTGGTATTTTTTTCTCCTATCTTGCTTAATTTCAAAGTTATGGCTGAAATAAAATACTTGTCTTTCAGCTCATTTTTAAAAATACTATCCCGATATCCCAATTTGCATTCCTCTCGGCTGAAAATTCTTTTAATTCCTGTCGCGGTATCAAAAGTTTCAACATTTTCTAAAACATTTTTAAGTTCGGCTCCATACGCCCCGATATTCTGCATTGGCGCAGCGCCAACTGTCCCCGGAATAAGCGATAAATTTTCTATGCCCCAATACCCGCGCCGGACGGTAAAAACTACTAAATCGTGCCAATTTTCTCCGCTCATTGAGCGAATTACAATAGACTCGGCATCTTCGTTAAGAATTTCCATGCCTTTCAGCTTATTTAAAACAATAATACCGTTAAAATCTTCAGTAAAAAGAATATTACTCCCCCCGCCAAGAAATATTTTTTGATTATTTTTAAATTCAGACAGGACAAAAAGCTCCTGTAGTTCATCTTCGCTGTGGATTTCCACAAAAAACTTCGCCCGAGCCGAAATGCCGAAAGTGTTCAGTTTGGATAAATTGTAATTTTTCTCGATTTTCATAGGAGTAAAGCGGCAACCGTCCCAATCCCGACCAGGGAAATCAAAATAAAAGTCAGCCATCCGAAAATGTTGCCGGCTCTCTTATTTTTAAAACTGCCCATCACGCTCTCATCCCCGCTCAGGCGAATGATGAGAAAAATCATAAATGGAGAAATGATGCCGTTCAGCACCGCCGAGTAAATTAACGCCTTAATCGGATCAAGACCGACAAAATTCAAAATTATGCCGAGCGCCATCGCGACAATGATGACTCCGTAAAAAGAAGTCGCTTGTTTCAATTTCCTGTAAAGCCCGGTCTTCCAGCCGAAGGATTCGGAAATAGCGTAAGATGCCGAACCCGCAAGCACGGGAATGGCTAGAAGCCCGGTGCCCAAAATTCCCAGGGCAAAAAGCGCGAAAGCGAAATCTCCGGCAAACGGACGAAGAGCGATAGCGGCATCGGAGGCCGTCGCGATATTGGTGATTCCGTTCGCAAAAAGCGTCGCCGCGCAAGCGGCAATAATGAAAAACATTATCAGGTTTGAAACGAACATGCCGGACCAGACATCGGTGCGCATTTTGCGGATATCTTCCTGGCTGTTATTGGCGCGGCGCATTTCTTCGGTCTTTTCTCCTTTTAAAATTTCTTCTTCAACTTCCTGCGAAGATTGCCAGAAAAATAAATACGGGCTGATGGTCGTGCCCAAAGCCGCGCAAACAAGGATTATCGCGTCTTTGGAAAAATAAAGACTCGGTATTACCGTATTCCGCAATACTTCCATCCAATTTATTTTCACGGAAAAAGTTGAAATTACATAGGCAAAAAGGACAAATGTGAGATATTTTAGATATTTAGCATATCTTTTATAAGAAATAAAAATCTGAAGAAACAAAGAAAACCCCGCAAAAAGAAAAATTAAAAAAGCGAAAGGAACAGCGGGAAATATCAGCTGGGTACCCTTGGCCATCGCTCCCAGGTCTGCTCCAATATTAAAAACATTGGCAAAAAGCAAAAGCGCCGTGCATAGATAAAGAATTTTTCTTGAATAATGCTTCCTGATATTCGCAGCCAGGCCGACACCGGTAACAAGCCCGATGCGGGCGCACATTTCTTGCACAACTCCCATCAAGGGAAAAGAGAAAAGAGACAGCCAAATAAGACCAAAACCTTGCGAAGCACCCATTTGGGAATAAGTGGCAATACCGGACGGATCGTCGTCCGCGGCGCCGGTAACAAGCCCCGGACCCAGGGTTTTCCAGTATTCCGCCGCCGCTTTTACGGGTTTTTCTTCCGCAATATCATGCCCTAATTCGCGTCCGACCTCCACGCTTTTTTCCAATATCTCTGCCGGTGCGCTAAAAAATTTCTCCCAAACGCTCTTTCTCATTCTCTAAGTATATAACGAATACAATATAATTACATCGCTCGCTCGCAATATTTAAATAAATTTATTATTTCTCACTCACTCCCTAATTATAGAAACAGAACCGTCTTTATGTAATTTAATAACTTTAGATGCCTTGCCTACAATCTCTCCTCCATTCAAATACAAATCAACCATATTGCCAAAATATTTCTTCGCTTCCGCAATATTTTTTGCCGGAGGCAATCCTTCCGGATTCGCCGATGGCGCAATTAGCGGACCGGTTTTTAATAGGAAATTTTGCAGGTCTTGATTTAATGGAATACGAAATGCAAGGGTTTTCGTCCCGCGATGCAGATAGGCAAAAGAATTATCGGGACAATCTAAAATAATACTCGTGGAAACAATACAATTTTTGATAACGTTTTTTTGCTCTTCCGAAAGATTCACAGAAAATTTTTTTGTTTCATTTATATCTCCAATTAATACTATGCACGGCTTGTCGGACGCACGTTTGCGCATCTTATAAATCCGCTCAACAACGGATATATTCTGAGCTCTTCCCACAATCCCATATAAAGTATCCGTCGGCATTACCACAACGCCGTTTTGTTCAAGCACTTTTGCAAGATTTTTATTATTCCAAATAATATTTTTATTTTTCAGATTTATAAAAATAATATAAAGCCAACGGCGCTGCCCAGTTTGCGAAACGCTCTATGAAATCCCAGATTGGTAAACCTACTATCGGCCTGACAAGGGCGGTCCAAAAACCCCAAAAAGCCATCCACAATAAAATAGGCTTCATTGGTTTGACCAGTACTAAAATTGCCAATAAAATGTCTACTATCCCCACCACAAGCATAAATGTAGTGGCAGTGGCTGTATCAAGTCCAGTCAATTGCTCGGTCCATTTTATCCAGTCAGCTTTGCCTAAAACAGCAAAGACGCCGTGACCTAAAAACTCGCCAGCTACGCCAATTCTTAAAATCCACTCAAGTTTTTTTTCATTTGCCATATTCATAACAGGTGTAATTATTAATAATAATAATCAATTATAACAATTAATATAGAAATAATCATTATATTAGTGTATTATTAGATAATGATTAAAAAGATTGTGAGATTTTTTGATAAAATAGAAGATAAAATAAGGGGAAAACTGAGCCATTACCCTATTCTTTATGCATTTATAGGGGGCGTTGGAATCGTGTTATTTTGGCGCGGAGTCTGGCATCTGGCCGATGATATAAATTTAGAAAGTGGTATATCTTTTATTATCGGAACTGTAATTCTTTTAATGACTGGTGTGTTTGTTTCAGAATTTATCGGAAAAAAGCTTATTATTTCCGGACTTATTGGTGAAAAAAAACTTACAGAAAAAGAAGAAAGCGAAATACAAACAGAAGAAACTCAATTAAAAAATTTACAAAATATTCTAAATAGGGTAGAAAAGAAATTGGAGCATATTGACCAAGATATAGAAAAAAAATAACTGGGTGCCTACAGGGATTCGAACCCTGACTAAGAGCTCCACAAGCTCTAGTGCTAACCATTACACCATAGGCACCATGTGCGCGAGGGGAGATTTGAACTCCCATGCCCTTGCGGGCGCTACCACCTCAAGGTAGTACGTCTACCAGTTTCGCCACTCGCGCATATTGGAAGTATACCAAAATTAAAAAATTATTCTGCAACTTTTTCTGTAGTCTCTGCCTCTTCTTCCTGATTAGCAACCGAACGCATCTTGCTGCGAACGTCTTTAACGGCTTTGGTGCGGATATAGTAAAGTTTTGACCGGCGGGCGCGGGATTTTTTAGTTATTTCAATTTTATCTACCATTGGAGAATAAAGCGGAAAAATTCTTTCAACTCCGACTCCGGAAGCGATTTTCCTGACGGTAAAAGTGGCTCCCGCTTCCGTGCCGTGCTTCCTGGCAAGCACGATGCCCTCAAAAGTCTGCAAGCGGTATTTGTTTGCCCCGTCCTTGGCAGGACCTTTTTCGTCCAGAATTTTTGAAGAGACGGAAATGGTGTCTCCTGCCTTGAAGTCAAGTTTCTTGCGTTCTTCAATATCTACCGGGCTAAATTTTATTTTATTGATTTTGTTTCCTGTCATGACTAAAACACTTTAACATGAAATATTTCTAAAGGCAATTCGTTATTTCTTTAAATTCTCTCGGTAAAGGTGATTCGATTTTTACCATATTCCCTTTTAAATTTTTGAATTCTATAGATTTAGCATGCAGGGCTAAATGTTTTATGCTTTTGAGGCAAGGACCGTTAGGATTGTAAAGTGAATCGCAGACCACAGGATGATTTAAAAATTTCATATGCACCCGGATTTGATGCGTTCGGCCGGTTTTGGGTTTTATTTCCAGATAAGTAAATTTTGACTCCACCTCAGGCAATTTCTTCGCGCTTGACCCTTCCCGGAGTACCGGGTGGGACTTACGCGACGAAGAAATTCTCTGAGGTTCCGTTTTTGCCTCAAACCTTTTTAAAACTCTATATTCCGTAATTGCTTCCCGCAATTCCCCCCTTGCGCCACGGCCGGCAAGGTGGCGGCGGAAATCTTTGGGGCTTCGGCCAATCGGCTTGTTGATTACTCCGCGATCGTTTTTCACCCAACCATTAACTATCGCAACGTAGGTTTTATTGATTCTATCTTGCCTGTCCGCCAACCCGCTCCCAGTTTTTAATCCAAGAGCGGGGGCGGAGAATTGGTTTTTTAAAAATTCATACGCTTTTTGATTTTTCGCCAAAAGTAAAACACCGGAAGTCTCGCGGTCTAACCTGTGCACGATTCCCGGCTTTTTTATTTCTGTTTTTATCTTTTTATTTTCATAGATTTCATCCTCGCCGACATTTTTCATTTTTGGATAATTTTTAAGCACCCAGTCAGCGATTGTCTCATCACGACTCCGCCCGTCGTTATGCACAGAAACACTAGATGGTTTGTCTATGGCCAAAATATTAGAATCTTCGTATAAGATTTTTATTTTCATTGGTGCCCCCTCATGGTTGTGAACTTTGGTATGGTAGACCACCAAAGGACCCTTAAGGTAATTTCAGTATATCATGTTCAGCCCTCTCGGTCGGGACTGAATAGACACAATGGACACCATGAAAGGTAGTTTTTGATATAATAGAACCATGGAAAAAAGCCAACTGAATTGCATAATAGTTCATGGATGTCCTTCAAGCCCCAAGGAACTAATCGATATAAACGACCCTGGATCTTATTTCAAACATTGGATACCTTATGTAAAAAAAGAATTAACCTTAAGGGGTATACACACTGAAACTCCAATGATGCCGAGTCCATGGGAACCAGATTACGAAACTTTTAAAAAAGAATTCGAGAAATACCCTGTTTCGGAAAACACCATTTTAATCGGGCATAGTTGCGGATGTGCTTTTCTGGTTCGGTGGCTGGGAGAATCAAAACAAAGAATCAAGAAATTGATACTTGTCGCACCCTGGAAGATACCAAAAGCTAATGATCCTTTTAGGGAGAAATTTTATGTTTATCCAATAGACGAAACTATTAACGACAGAGTCGGAGAAATTGTTATGTTTACATCGGATGACGAAAGAGAAGACGGGAAAAAGAGTTTGGAAATTTATTTAAGAAGTCTTAAAGCTAAAGTTATAGAACTTAAAGGAAAAGGGCATTACATATTAAGAGACATGAAAACTGAAGAATTTCCCGAGTTATTAACTGAAGTTATTTAATTTACTTAAGAAACAACACATATACTATAAAAATACTTTCTGATTTTTTAATCATCCAACATATCTGATAGGGTTTTGGCTCCCTTTTTTAAATAAATGTTTTACTGATTTATCTATATATTTTTCTCTTATATCTTCAGGAGCAATTGCTCCAACAAACGACCACCTTCGTGGAGTTTTAGGAGATGGCGGTATCCATGCACGAACCATATAAACCTCTCTAATAATTCCAGCGTATACGGCACAGATGATGGGTGAAATTCTTGCTCGCCATGAATTAATTATCCAATACTTTCTCGTTGCTTCATATAATTCTTTATCGGACATATCATACCGATAAAGTTTATTTATCCTGATAAGCATAGCTCTATCGGTAAAGACAGCTTCTTCAGCTTCATATTCAATCTCTATATTTTTTAGCATCATTTTTCCCCTCTCAAGAGAATAGTGCCCAAGAACCAAGTTGGTTAAATTTTTCATGCCTATTAAATCAATTACAGAACTCTCAATTTCAAAAGCTTCTTTCTCCGTGAGACCATGGCGTAAGATTGTTAGACCAACTTCCAATCCGGCAGATTGAATTTTTCTAATAGTTTTAATTTTGTCGCTTTCTTTTGTGTTTTCTTCCAAGGCACCCAACAAGTGATGATTAATTCTATTACCATGCCCCTTGCCGACATAAAATATTTTCTCTGTTCTAGGGTCGGAAAGTAAGTAAACATAGTATCCTAATTTTTCAATTGTTGATTGTGAAAGTTTATGCATAAATTAAAAACAACTAATGACGGCTGTCTGTTGTTTAGAAAAAGAGATAATATATCCTTTGGTTGTTGAAAATAGTGTTTCTTCAATATTTTTTGTTTTATAATCTTCACTATTCCACTGAGTAAGTGATATATTCACTATTTCACCATTCTCTAACTCAACAGAGAAACCATCCTTGCCTGGTTCCTTATCAAGAATTCTCTTCACTTTTATGGGTTGTTTAATTCCAAAATTCATACTATTCATGATAACATTTATTATAAATCTAGTATCGCTTTATTCAAACTACCAAAAGATATTGATTCAATCTTAAATTTTTGAAGTTTGATAAGTGAAACACTATTACCATTTTTTGTTATCTCTTTAATTTTGTCTTTCGTCAGTACCCAAAAACACCATTGATCCATATCAAGGATGTCCAATGTTGCAGGATCTTGGTGTTTGAAAAGTGCGAGTACGTAAATATCTGATTTATAATCTTCCGGACTCCTTGGAAAAGCACTAACTGCTGATGACCAATAGAGGCTTTTAGCTTTAAGTCCACTCCAAAGAATCTTTGATAAATTGTTTTGATCCCAGTCTTGAATATATGAACAGCATTTTACTTCAATCTTTTTTCTATTTGGAGAAATTACATCTGAATCACCCCATGGATTACGAACATCAATTTCGCTGTCTATTTTTAATGCATTTTCTAAAATAAATTCTGCCAGTGCACCTCGCAGAACATTTGAGTTGAGGTTGGAAAATCCATATCGCCAAAATTCAAGCACGGAGAATTTTTTGTCTCCAACATTTTTAAATATTTCACCTCCAGAAAGTTTTTTTACTTCAATTCTTTTATACATAAAGATTTTTGCGTTTTGGTAACTACCGAGATAAGACGCAAAAAGCCCATCACGGGTAGAGACCTAAGCCTCTCATATAGGTTTCCCTATACGGCGTATGAAGCGACCCCATGACGGGTTCTTTATGCTTCATACGACTTTTGACCATATCCTTAGAGATTCCAAGGGGTTAGGTCGCATATTGATTTGTAAAGAAAATTATACCTCTTTTAAAGAGACCGTGCCATCTTAGCTTAGATCATGTGATTTGTGTAGCGAAATTAAAGACATCTGTGGATAACTTTTTTCACAAGGTACTTCTAAAATAGATAGATATGTTGGGGCTATTTTGAGATATTTTTTGACGCTGTTTACATTGCTGACAGTATTGACATAAAAAAGGAAAAAAATAAATTTGCATTAGATTTTTTGGCTTGATACAATTTTGGCAGTTCTTTTCATGAAAAAAGTTTTAAACCTTACTCTCTCAGGGAGAGTAGATAGTCCCAACGAAAAGCCGAATGGCAAGAAAATTTTCGAAAGGGATGTCGATTGGGTTGCGAAATCCAAGTTGTAAGTTCCGAGGGTCATCGTGCCTGGAAAAAATTTACCACAGATCGCAATCGAGGCTCAATAAACATTAATTTGTTTGTTGGTTCTTGATTGCGATTTTTTAGTTGCAGATAAAAAATCAAAATCTAGTGAAAGAACTAATTTATTAGTTAATCTAAGAATTAGTTTATGGATAATTTAAAAATTGTGTATGTTTCCATCGGTTCTCTAAAGCCGTCAACCTATAATCCACGAAAATGGAATGAGGCGCAGACTAACGCACTTCGTGAAAGTATTACTCGTTTTGGGTGTGTTGACCCCCTATTAGCCAATAATGCCCCGGGACGTGAGAATGTCCTTATCGGAGGACATTTTAGACTCAAGGTCGCAACTGAACTTGGCTATAAGGAGATTCCTGTAGTCTATGTAAACATTCCTGACATTGAAATGGAAAAAGAGTTGAATGTTCGTCTTAATAAAAATCTAGGCGAATTTGACTTCACCTTACTTAAAGATTTTGGGGAAGAATTTCTTTGTGATGTTGGTTTCACCACGGAAGAACTTGACTCAATCTTTGATGTTGATACAACTCCCGAACATTTTAATCTCGAGAAAGAACTTGAAAAAATGGATATCAAGAAAATCACCGTTCAAAAGGGTGATATCTACGAAATCGAGGGATCATTTGTCATGTGCGGAGACAGCTGTGTCGAGACAGATATGCTCAAGTTAATGGAAGGAGTAAAAGCCGACATGTGCTTTACGGATCCTCCATATATTTTAGACTATCTCCGAGGTAAAACTAAACAGAAAGACGGTGTAACTACCGGCTTTGGTGCAAAGAAGAATCGTCGCTATCTTGAAACGGAATCTTTACCTGATAACTTTACCGATCTATGGATGGAAAATGTCTCGAAAGTTCAGAAGCCCGACTTCTCAATTATTGTTTTTGAGAACCCAAAAAACCTTAGAACTATTTGGAATGCCCTTGAGAAATATTGGAAATATCGTAACACTATCATCTGGCACGTGCCTAACAGAATGCAGGGTTTTTCCGCAAAGTATAAATTCTTCAACAAGCATGATATTGTTCTTGTCGGTACTGGCGGTGAGATTGAACTCAACCTAGATCCTGAAACAGAACCGTTGTTCCAAAATGAATATGATAATGCTCTTTTTGCCACAACCGGAAGTCCTACATGGGAGAGCTACGGTAAAGGTAAAAAGTATTGTCCCACTGATTTTATCACCCATATCGCCGCTGATAAGAAATCTTCCGGGCAAGATATCATATTCGGGACCAAACCCCTAGAATTACTTATCCCATACATAAAGGTTCTTACGAAACGTGACGACTTAGTCCTGGAGCCATTCGGGGGTAGCGGATCAACTCTTATAGCTTGTCTGAAGCTCGGTCGAAAATGCAGAGTTATGGAAAAATCTTCGGTGTATACGGAGATCATCAAACAACGCTGGGAAAAACACACCGGCAAAAAAGCCATTAAAATTAACTAATAAAACTCTTTATGTTGAATAATGAAAAATTCACTAAAGAGGAAAAAAGATTGGCGACACTGGCAGTTGAGACTGAGAAACAAAAAAAAGCTTTACTGAAAGAGCTTCGAAGGGCTGGAATAGTTCAGCTTGCCTGCGAACGCACAGGTGTCGGTCGTTCAACCTACTACAAATGGCGCGCGAACGATAATGTGTTCGCGCGAGCAGCTGGCCGGGCTCTTGAAGCGGGACAATTCTTTATTAACGATATAGCCGAGTCCAGACTTGTACGATTAATCCAGGATGACGACTTAAAAGCCATAAAATTCTGGCTACAACACAACCATCCCAAATACACTACTGTCAATCGATTTATTCACGAATATGAAATTGTCTCCGATAGACCAAGTGTTGAAGAAAGAAATGTGGCAGAGCAACAATTGGCGGAAATAGCCGTTGCCAAGTTGGAAGATGGTCCCGAAGGAGCGAGAGGACAAGTTAAAAGAATACTAGAACGAGAGAATGAAAAAGAAGAAGGCGGTTCGGAGTCTGATAAAAGACTTCAGTTTTTTGAAGATGAGGATGACGAGAGTAAGGATAAGTAATTCTTTACTGAATATCACACCAAAAATTACAAATGTTAGTTTTTTAAGATTTTTTAATTAACTCTAATTTTTTAGGTTTTTTCAGCTTTTTGATTCGAGCCTCTTCTTTAGAAGCAGAAGATCTGTTTTTAAATTTTTTACAGAGAACCATTTTTACAGGTCTTCGAGAAGAAGTATATTTTGCTCCCAACTTGGTGCTGTTATGTTCAAGAATTCTTCGTTTCAGGTCTGTGGTAATTCCAGTATATAAAGTTTTATCAGCACATTTGAGGATATATAGGTAATACATAGTTGATGAATTTTTTAGAAATTTATGATAATTAGTTAAAAATAACTTGCTAAGATAAATGTATTGTATCAGAAGTTGTGTATATGTAGTAAAATAGAAATATGGAAACATATTTGAATACTATAGATATAATCACGATAATAACCTCGCTTGCGACACTTCTTGCACTTGGTTTTACTATCTACCAAGCACGCCTTACAAGAGATACGCTCTTAGAGACAAAGAAAAGTATTGATCAAGAAAAGGTGAATCGTCAGATATCGTTACTCCCCAAATTTGAGTGGATTATTGAGGTAGAAGTTGAATTAAAACACTGGCAAGAGGATTTAGAGAAAAGAAGTAAAAAACTCGAAGAAGCATTCACAAAAAAAGATCACGGCATCTTGGAAGAACTTTCTAAAACAAAAACTAGAAATCCGAGTGATTTGAGACTTTCAAAATACCAGTACGAGAAGATGCCTGATTGGCTATCACAGCTTTGGCTCTCAGGAGCACAATACTATTACGATGCAATGGCATCAATGCAATTTCTACACAAAGATGGTAAAGGAGAATTTGGTCTAGCAGAAATGCTTTACCAAAGATGTGATAATAGTAGTCATTCAATTGTAAAATTGCGTGGATATATTTCAGGCATGATACCTGAGGTTATTCTTGAGACCCCTGCTAGCACAAGATCAGGAGAATTTTTTAGAGAGTAAGGGAAATTAATTACTAAGCTTTTTAATAATCAATAAAAGTTTTGACAATTTTAACTCTGAAATTCTTTAACTACAAGATCGCCGAAGTCCTTCGATTGTCTTAACACAAAGTCAGCGATGACCTGTTTATGCTGTCCCGATAAATTACGAGACTGTCTCATCTTTTGAACAAGTGAATCAACTTGATCTACATGAATACCTAATTTATTAATAGCTTCCAGCCATTTTGCCAATAGATTTGTATCGGAGAAGCTACTTGCGTTTATCATTTGTTGAATAATATTTTTCAAAAAATTAGTATCGCTATTACGTTCAAGCGGAATACTGTAATCAACATACTCTAAGAAAGAAAGGGCTTCTTTAGCGTTTCCAATTAAATGGGCAAGAATATCAACTTTTTCCTCATTAGTAAGTTTTTTCTTTAAGGGAAGTTTGTTCAATAAATCAAGAGTTGTTCTGCTTCTACCTATTAAACCCTTTCTAGCATTTTCGTTGTTGGTAAAAAAATCCTTGCCAAGTGTTTCTAAAATAACGTCAGAAGTATTACTGGTTTCAGTTATATATTGATGGGTTTTGGACGCCGGTTCTTTGTTTATATTTATATCTAGATTAATTTTTTGAAATATTTTAACACATATTGATCTTTCTGCAGGTGATTTATTGGTGGAATACCAAGTTGATATTCTTGTAGTGAATGTGTTTAGAATAGTTCCTACGGTTCCATCATCAGATGATGGCGGCTGTGATTTATTTAAAAAATCTAAACTTTTTTCTAAAACATTAAAACGTACATCATTATTTTCGACTATAGGAGGCCATTGCAATAAGTTTCCGAACAGAGTTAACCCTACATTGTAGTGCTTGTTGTTTGTAGGACCCAGTGTTGTTAATATATATAAAATATCATTAAGTATATCTTTACGGAATTTGTCCTCTTTTTGGATTTCAGGAAATAATTCCTGATGTTTTAAGTGTCCAATTAAATTTCTTTTTTCGTCTCCAATTTCATTATTTCTTGTTTTAAAGTTATCTTTATTCTCATCTTGATTAATAATTTCAAAAAGTTTTTTTATATATTTTATTTTTTCTCTTTCGACAGTATCTGTTGAAGCAATATTTCTAATTGTTGATACAAGATTTTGGCTAAACTCTTTTTTGTTTGCTGAAGATACACCATCTAGTCCTTTACTAAATAAATTAGAAAGATCAATGGTATCTATTGATGAACTAAATCTTCCACTATTAACATTTTTGAATGTTAATAAAAATACATCTTGAAAGTATTTAAGATCTTCTACTTGAATAATTTGATGGACTGTTGAAAAAATATTAAAGAGCAGATTTTCATTTTGTATATTTCGTCTACAATAATCCGCCAAAAGCTGACCTAATTGATAAAGTTTATTATTGGATTTAACTCCAGTATAAATTTTTCCAGCATCAGCCTTACGATTTTCTAAAAGAGAAATTACAAAACTATTCCACTCTGGTATAGTTTTTTGTGCCTCACTTTGTCTTAGAGAGAAATAAATATCTTGGTATTCATCATCGTTTATGTGAGAAGTAACACGAAGAAAATTATCTAGATTTATTTTTTCTACCTTGTCTTCATTTTCTTTAATTCTCGATACAATCTCTAATAATTTATCTCCAGTTCTCAAAACTCTGTCTTCTATTTTGTCGTATAACCTGGGCCATTTTACACGAAGAACTAGCACTTTTGCTAGAAATGCAATATGATCTGCTTCAATCACTCGCTTAATTTCTCGTTCCTTTGCAAGTAGGTAAAGAGAAATTAAGGAATTGATGAATTGTATTATTTCTCTCGGATTATTTCTAAATGCATAGCTCAAAATAAAAACTAGGTCATAGTTATCTTTAAACTCAATAATTTTAGTGGTGTTTAGTTTACCTACTATGAAATCATCTAGTTCAATATTAAGAAATTTTGGTATTTGTATAGAGTGATTAAAAAACTTTCTTAAATATTCTTCAGTGTCAAAGTCCTCTCCATACTCGTTTATAAGTTGATCATTTATTGCTTTATTATCACAAGGTATTATAAAAACAGCTCTATTCTCAATTTTACTACCTTGAAAAGAGTACTTTTCGTCTGAAAGAAAAGTTTTTATGTCACTAAGTAGACCAACTGCTTTTTCACTTGAAAGACGATCTAAGTTATCTATTATTACTAATAAATCTTTTTTCTTTATTTCTTTTAGAACTTTAGCAAAATATTCCTCAAACCCTTCTGCTGAGTCTGTTTTATCTATGGTTTTCTCTCCTCGAAATTGCTTTATTGTATCTAATATAAATGCAAGAAGTACCCCAATTATTCCTAAATCTATAACTCGTCTTGCTAGCCCAGTGTAATCTGTCGAAATAAAGAAAGGGAATATGCTCTGTTGAAAAATAAAAATAATTACCAAGGCTATTATCAAAATACCGAAAGTTCTAAATAAAAAACCACCTAGCGCAAGTTTTATACTTTCCGTCCAGCTTAAATTAAACGGGATTGAGAGTGATTGATTTAGTGTTTCTTTGTAATTGAAACCTAATTCTAGATCTTGATCAAGGGTTATAAGAAATTGTCTGCGGAATGAATCTCTTTCATATTTCCATGTATCAAAATAAACTACCTTATAACCCTCTTCTTTTGATAACCTACCCTCGATAATTTTGCATATCGTGCTTTTTCCTACTCCCCACTGTCCATATATTCCAATATTGAAAGGACGAGGTGCATTTCTAATTACCTCTATGACACTATTCGCAATTTCTCCATGACCAAAACTATCAATTTCACCATTTTCTAGAGGTTTATCTTGAAGAACAGTAAATTTTTGTTTTATTTGTTCTATAACTTTTTTTTCCATAAATTTATTTTTTGTTTAAATCTTCTACAATATCTATTTCCTTCATGATTCTATTTGTTTCAAATAAAGCAACAATCATTTTTTGATAGTGCTCAATATCACTATTTGAAAGGGTTTGACCTTTGCGATCCTTGAGCCACTTTTGAGCAGGTTGATAGCCGCCAATATAGAAATTCCAGGCAACTTCCGGGACATTACCAAAATACTGCTCAGCATTGATACATACCCTGCCATCTTTGTAAGAAACTTTCTCGACTATATCAGATCCAACAACAGGATACGTTGTAAAAAATTTATTGACTTTTGACGATTCAAGTAAGTGAATTTCTCTTAGTTCGCACCCCAACATAACAAGTGCCTCAAATTGTTTTTTGTCTTTTGGATACGGCACACAAGGAAAATCTATTTTGAGAAATTCCTTGTATTTTTCTCGGTATGTTGGAGAGTGTAGAACTGCATAAATGTAATCAAAGATATCTTCAGGTGTTAGTCGGACATCTCCCTGCTTGGTGGGATATTCAGCGACCGAATACCAAACTCTACCTATTTTTTTAGCAATACCCCGTGCTATGGAGATACTAATATTCGAAATACGCTCAACGGGGATGTTCCCGGCTTCTCCAACTCGTGGGTTTTCACCTTCTTCGGGATATAGATAGAGAGGAAATGCATAAGTAACTTCTCCTGTCTGTAGAGAGACAGCGCATCTTTCAACTATAGTATTTGCTACAAAAATATGTTGAAAACCAAAACTAGTCTGCTGTCTACAAGTTAATAAAGCTAGATTATTTTTAGTTAGATGTTTCATCACCTCATACTTCGGTCGAAACCAAACACCTGTACTATTAGATGAATACAACGTATACCTAGTATCAAAAGGTCTGTAGGATAATTTTGCATAATTGCCTGTAATATTTTTGAAATCATTTTTTACCTGAGTAGCTTTGTTAATTTTTAGATTATACGCATCAGATATTTCCTTATCTGAATGAACTTCAATAAAATTTCTTAAATCAAGAACCTCTTTATCAGAAAACTTAACAATGAAATCATCCTTTGCTGACTCGATTCCAGAAGAATAAATACCAAATAACTCATCAACCTTAAATCCTTTCTCGTATTCTTCATTTGCACTAAAATCTTTCGGCACAAAAAAATAATATGGTTCGGAGTAGTCAAGTTTTTGCCATTTGATTTTATCTAGATCAGAATCATTGAGCGTTTCAAATTTTATTTCACGCTTTCCAAAAAATTCTGAATGATAGACAGTGCCAAGATTTTTTTTATCCTTGGTTTTACGAATAAAAATATTTATTGAAACACCCTGTTGAATATCAAAAACATTTTCGTCTTTTCCTCCATCAGGTGCTTTTTCTTTTTTCTTGGAGTTGCCATGTAAATCAAGAATATAAATGTCATCAAATGTTTCAAGAAGATGTTTTCTCATTTGGCGGTGAGTAATACCGTCAATAAATGAGTTGTTGGTAATCATAGCCACGATGCCACTCTTGTTTTTCTCTATAAAATGCTCAGCGAAACGAATAAATTTAATATAATCGTCGTCAAGATTAATTTTACGCTCACCTAAATCTTTTTTGTAAACTTTAATGAGATCTTGAATCCATTTACCTTTGTTGGACGAACTCACGCTATATGGTGGATTACCAATGACAACCATAATCGGTTTATCATTCTTAATTTTTGATGCCAATTTTGATTCTTCTGTAATACTTTCAGCAAAACCAAATCCAGTAAACATTCCATCTTGTACAACACCTTCTTCAAGGGAATTTGTAAGATAAATTCCAAGACGTTGATTGAAATACTTGAACCCTGTTTTCTTAAAAGCCATTCCCAACTTTAAGTGGGCTATGGTATATGGCGTCATCATAAGCTCAAATCCATGTAAACGTGGAAGCAAGTCGTGATGTACATACGCCGGCCAACTACCGTCCTGTTTTCTTTTCAGTATTCGTTCGTAAATTTTCCCTATAATATCACTTATAAATGTTCCTGTTCCTACGGCTGGATCAAGAATTTGAACCTTATGAATACCGTCATCTGTCTTTGATGTGTCAGCTAAACCAGACATAAGACTAAACTCTTTTTCAAGCAAATAATCAACAGAACGCACAATAAACTGCACAATAGGTAGTGGAGTGTAGTAAGCACCCATTTTCTTGCGTAAATCAGGATCATATTCTTTCAAAAAATCTTCATAAAAGTGAATAACTGGATCAGGGCCTCTTTGAGTTTTACCCCATAAATCATCCTTAAAATATTCTTTCATTAGTTCTTGAACATCAGCATGAGAAAAAACTTCACACAATTCATTAACGATATATTCAAGTCGTTTATCAAAATTTGGACCAACTATATGGTCAAAAAAATGCAGGAGAAGTGGATTTGACTTGGGTATTAGATCTCGTGCTTCTTGTCGTGAGAAATCTTTTCTAGTCTCATCATGATAGCGAGCGACAAATAAACCATACACAAGAGTCTGCGCATACATATCGGCAAATGCATCTGTTGTGAGATCATGAACTAGAAGTTTTTTAAACGTTTCATACAAGCGAACTAGCTCTGCGTTCTTATCCGATTGAGTAATAAGAAATTGTCGTACGTTATCTCTAATTCTTTGTGCTCTTCCTCCCATAATTTTTGAGAGGTGCTTGCCGGAGCGTATTGGCTCTTTTTGCGATTGTGTAAAATCCAAGAGTGTTTTGGCAACATGTTCATAATTTTCCGAAATAGGCGTAATTGTTCGATTTTTTATATCATAATCTGCTATTTTTATTGGCTCATCATAACGAAGACCGTTTCTATAAAAACGAAACTCTACATAATCTGTCAGAACTAAATTTGTATAGCCAAAGTATCTCGCCATCTGCTCGGACTTTTCAACTTTATCTAAAGAAACTCCTATATCTTTTGCTTCAATATACAGAATAGGCACATCATTTTTAAGCACAGCGAAGTCAGGCTTGTTTCCTTGTATGGCTTTTGCATCATGATCAATTCTCTTAACATTAATTGATTCGAAAACACCTTTTAGGAGGATTTCGAAATCTGTCCGATAACCCATTTCACTTGTTTCTCTATGCGAAAACTTAGCAGAGATGGATTGGATATAATTTGTAAAAAGATTATCCATAATTTTATAAAGTCTACTATACCACTTTTGAGTAGAAAAATAAAGGCTTTTTGAGAAATTAAGTTACCAACACTTTACCAACTTACCCCTCCTAGACTCTCAAGAGAGGTTGCGTCATTCATTGAATATATGGAAATAATACAAATGCCAGTTGGGGCTATGGCGAGAATTGCACAAGCTCCCATAAAGGTAAAATATTGTCTGTATGCAAGAAAATCTACGGAGAGCGAAGAAGCTCAAATTCTTTCCATAGACAGCCAAATCAAAGAAATGATCTCTATGGCAGAACGTGATCACCTTGAGATAGTAGAAATCAAAAAAGAATCACACTCTGCGAAAGAAGCCGGGCAACGACCAGTGTTTAACGAAATTGTGGATCAAATAAAGCAAAAGAAGTTTAATGGAATACTTACTTGGGCACCGGATAGAATTTCAAGAAACGCAGGAGACCTTGGAAGAATTGTAGACCTGATGGACCAGGGAATACTTCATGAGATACGCACCTACGGACAGAAATTCAGTAATAGTCCAAATGAAAAATTCTTGCTGATGATTTTAGGAAGCCAAGCGAAATTGGAGAACGATAACAAAGTCGTCAATGTGAAAAGAGGACTGCGAGCCAGATGTGAAATGGGACTCTGGCCATGCACGGCACCCACTGGTTATCTTAATAGTAAAAATACAGACAAAAGATGTCATATTGAAATTGATGAGCATAGAGCACCAATTATTAAGAAAATGTTCGAGAAAGTAGCATATGAGAAAATGAGCGGAAGAAGATTGCATGCTTGGCTCAAAAATGAGATGAAGTTCAAAACTAGAACTGGCAAGGCTTTTACCATAAGTAATATATACATTACTCTAAGAAATACTTTTTACTACGGCAGTTTTGAATATCCAAAAGGTGGAGGGCAGTGGTATACAGGCAAGCATACTCCGATTATCACGAAAGAACTTTTTGATAAAGTGCAGGAACAAATGATGGAGTATACACTTAAGGGCGAGCATAAAGAATTTGCTTTTACTAAACTCATGACCTGCGGATTGTGTGGATCAGGCATAACAGCTGATGAAAAATTTAAGAAACAAAACAACGGAAATGTGCATCGATATGTATACTATGGGTGCTGCAGATATCAAGACAAAGATTGCAAGTCGGGCTATCTAAGAGAGGAAAATTTGATAGAACAGCTTGCAGGATTGATGGATGAAATTGACCTTGACGAGATTGGAATGAAGACAAAAATAAAAGATGAAATAGAGCGACACAAGAGATTTAATGTTGGGATACTTGGACTTAAAGAAGCGACTGTCAAAGTAGCGGATGTGGATATACGGAATTATGCAAAGCATGTTTTACGAGGAGGTACGATACTAGAGAAGCGAGAACTACTTTCCTGTTTGAGGAGTAAAATTTTGATGAATAATAAGGAGGTAAGGATTGGATAGAAATTATAAAACTACTTGCTAAGTAGCATATAGTTACATGTAAGAATCATGCCAGTGGAAAATAAAACCTACAAAAATTACAAAAACTATTTTACTGGGTCTGGAGAGGAACCCGCGCGAATTTATTCGGGGAAATTTGGGTATGGTTAAAATCAAAAATAATACCTTGAAAAGGCATCTGATTTTTGCTATTCTTGTATTGTGGATAAAAAGTAATAATTAGTTAATATATATAGTGAAAATTTTTAGAAAAATTGCAATAATTTCTGTTTTTATAGGAGTTATATTCACTATAAATTCTTTGGCTTATGCGGCTCCTGCTCCGACGTGCACAATGTCTTTTACTCCATCGATAGTCAAGCAAGGAGAAAATTCTGTAAATTTTTGGAAAACTACTGGACCGTTGAGTGGTATTACAACAAGTTGTGATGGTGTTCTTAAATATCTTGGTGGCTATACGGAGAACTATACAACCTCAGAATTTCTTAATTTTTCAAACGCACAAGAAATCATTAACGGAACAAGTAATTCTGGTCAAGTCCGACCGTCTAAAATAGGCAAAGGAAGTTGCACATGGACAGTCAGAGGACCCGGGGGGACAAACAGTTGTTCTGCAACAATCGAGGTTATTTTGAATGAGGTTTTTGAAAAAGATGTTGCAGTAGTTTTTGAGAACACGGTTACTTTCCATTTAATGGGTAGTGAAAAGGTACGTGCTTGCCCCGCATTTTCTTGTGGAATTGCAAATTGGGGAACATTTAATGGAGATGCAACTATTAAAAAGAAACAAGGCGATTGGTATTTTGTGTCTGTAGTTGACCATGGTACGAATAAAAGCGGATTTTTCCAAAGTACAGGATTTACTAATGGATGGTTGCATTCAGATTTAGTGCCAAGTGATACCTTAAGTAATCTTAAAGCAAAAAACCCTAGTGTGGTATTCGAAAAAGAAGTCAAAAAAGAAAGCACGGCCAGTACCACTCAAATACAATCGAGAATCATAACTTCATTGCGGGAATTTTTTACTTCAATCAAGTCATTATTTAACAAAAAAGAGATTACCTATCCGATTTTAACAGTTCTATTTCTCGGCTTACTTTATTTGGTGTACCAGTTGTTTTATAAAGTTAAATTTTCTACGTTAATAGTTGGTATTAAATCGATCAAAATTTCGAATGCACAATTTGTAACGGGTGCTGTTATTTTTGGTTTTATTTTATTTAGCTGGTTTGGTTTTACACTCTATAAACAAACACAAAACACATTACAAGAAATTCAATCTTTGAAAATATCTCAAAAAGAAACATTTGCTAAACAACAAGGCTTGTTAGAACAACAAAGCTCACAATTACAACAGTCACGAGCAAACGAAAATGCCACAAAGCAAGCTCTGCAAGAATTACAAAATAGACCAGTGCAAATAAATGACACTCGCCCTACTGGTGCATTTTTGACAAAGTTTTCTCAATCAGTTGTTAAAATATTATGCTTTGCTAATTCTCACTCAGATGATCTTAAACAAGGAACTGGTATGCTCTACATGACAACAAACCAGTCAGGACTTGCTCCATTTTATGTTCAAACAAATTTACATGTTGTTGAAACAGACGATAATTCAATATCTTCTTGTGTTATAGTTTTATACCCAGATTACACCAATAGTGATCGTTATCTTATTTTCAAGAGTACTGGCTATAAGTTTTTCAAGAGTTATATTGATACGGCATTTGTTAAGGTTGAGATCGTTACTGATACTTCTATTGGTAACAGAGGTAGTTTCCAAGATCTAAATCTTTACGCGCAAGCAGAATCGGAAACTTATTACTGTTCTTCTGTTGATATTGGCACTCCGTTGTCTGTATTTGGCTATCCAGCAGTGGGAGGAAATAGCTTAACTGTAACTGATGGAATAGTATCTGGTGTTGAAACTGACAATAATGGCGTACATTACTATAAAACATCGGCAAAAATTGATCACGGTAATTCGGGTGGTATCGCAATTGAGGACTCTGGTTGTGTAATTGGAATACCAACATTTGTTCAGCAGGGAGAATTAGAGAGTATTGGCAGAATACTAGATTTAAAATATATTTTTGATAACTTAAAATAATCTTTTTAATTATGGGTAAAAATAAATTTTCTGAAAAACAAATAAGGGTCGGTGGAACTACTGGCGTGGAGCCAATATCAATAAAGTATAAAGACAGTGATTATACTCTAAGCATGAATTCCGACAAAAAAGCTCTTAAAGATAAAAATGGTTATCTTGTAATTGCCGAACTTTTTTCAAGCGATAAAAAATTGCCAAGATTTATATTTCGGTGGGACCACAATCCAGCTGTGATGGATATTGATATTTTTGTTGGTGAGAAAAACAGGAAAGATTTATGGACGCAAAAAGGATATGAGGGACATTGGACAAAACTTAGTGATGATAAAAATCGAGAATATTCAGTTTTAATTAAAATACCTGAATGTAAAATATTTGAAGGAATTATTAGAGTAGGACTTCTCACTGAACTTGATCTTAATAACAGCATTTCTATAAGTGATAGTGTGGAAGTTAAAATTATTTAATCCACCCTACCCTAATTCCCCAAAATAAGCCTCTCGGTCGGTCTCACTAACGTGTGCCCTTGGTAGGAATCGAACCTACATCAAAGCCTTAGAAGAGCTTCGTTCTATCCATTGAACTACAAGGGCTCTGTGCGCGGTAAGGGACTCGAACCCCTGACCTTCCCGGTGTAAACGGGTTGCTCTACCAACTGAGCTAACCGCGCAAGAATTTAGGTAAACGACCTACCAAAACAGCTAACCGCGCAAGAATTTAGGTAAACGACCTACCAAAACAGCTAACCGCGCAGATAATCACAAATTACCACTTTTAGAGAGAAGGGTCAACGACCGGGGAAGAAGAATTTAATATTCTAGCCGATTTTTGCTCTTTTTCAGAAAAATAATCAAGCACTTTTCCAACACGATTTTCGTTGATTGTTGGAACTTGTTCATTGCCGTTGATAATTGGCAAAATAGATTCTTGGTTTATCTGCATAAAAAGACGATAGCCGAAAAGAAAAGACAGAAGAATCATAGTAAGGGAGCCGCAGACGGCAATTTTCCAATAGAGATTCGGATTAAAGGCAAAGTTTTTTTTCTTAAAATTATTTTCTTTTTTAAAAAATTTTATTTTCATTTTTTTAATTTATGGGACAAAGCTCAGAAGCTGTATTCTAAAGGTAGCTTCCCATTTCAAATTTTGAATATTTTCGTCGGACACGCCTGACACTGCCAATTTGTGCATATCTATTGAAGGAAAATCAAGCTCGTAGGGGGAATTTTCCAGGAGCGTTAAAAATTTATAAATTGCTTCAAAAGACCCCGATGCCTTTAATCCAACTATTAGTCCGGTATTATCTGTTAAAATATCAACCGAATTAACCTCGGCTTTAGTTCCCACCCCTAGCGCCAATTTTTCAATTGTATCTAAAAAGGGCACAACGTCCGAACTTTTGGCAAAATGAGTTTCAAGCAGGATTCTGGAATCAGCGATTTTTTGAAGCAAGCGATCTAAAGATCTTATGTTGTCGCGCCGGAGTGTTTCTGTTTGCCAAGTTGTCGCATCTTGTTCGGCTTTTTGATTGTTGCTATTTATTTTTTTGTATAAAAACACAAAAGCAAAACAGAAAAACACAAAAAATACTGCCAAGAGAATTAATGATATTTTTTGAAAATTGTTTTTCATATTATGAAGGAATCAGACTTAGATAAAATTGTATATTGGATCCTTTCACGAAATTTGAAATCGGCAAATTGACATTTTTAAAAGCGGAATCATTTTCCAGTGCCCGGCGGAATAGAAGCAAAATTTCACGGGAAGGCGCCGTGCCGGTAATGCTGATTTTCTTGCCCTGAGCCGGGTCATTTTCATACAAAATTTGGGTAATTTTGATATCCGATCTTTTATTTAAAAGAATAGCCCGGATGATTTTTTGGGAAACAAGAAATTTGTTTTTCTCGGCATTTTCCACCAAATCAAGTTTGTTGTTTACACCTTTGATGACCGTGAGAGTTTGCTGGTCAAATAAAGGTAACGGCTCATTCTTTTGAATTTCTAATTTCGTATTGATTGAAGCGCTTTTTGCGGAAGAAAGAAAATAAGAAGGGGTTATAGAAATAACGGCAACCAAAATGCAAAAATCAAGCACCATCAAAAACAAAATTGCAAGCTTATAGTAAAAACCTATAGTCATTTTTTTCCTCTCTTCTTTTGGAATTAAATTAATCATAAATTATCAATTTTCAAAATCTCCCAGCGCAAGCCCGAGCGTGGTCGCGAATGAAAGCGCCTGCCTAAAACTCATCTCCGGAATATAATTTTCCGTATTCGTTATGTTAATCCAGACATTGGCCATTTCCACCGGACTTTTCATGCTGACAGAAATATAGTCGGCAAGCCCTATTAAATTTGAATCGCCGCCGCAAAGAATTATCTTTTTTATGGGTGGATTATTTTTATCTTCTTCATTTTTATGCGTATGCCAATATAAGAAGTGTTTCGCTATTTCGTCGCGCAGGACAGAAACGCTGTTTAGAAGCACGGCGAATATTTCCTTATTTGCGACATTGCGCTGAAGACCGTATTGCTGTTTCATTTTTTCCGCTTCTTCAATGCTTACATTAAAGCTTTTTTTAATCATCTTATTCATAATCTCCCCGCCCATATCAAGAGTAGAAGTAAACATTACGATACCGCTGGATACAATAAAAATACCGGTGCGTTTTTTGCCAAAATCCACAATCATATAAGTTTCCATATCGCCCTTTTTGATAACTGCCCGAGAAAGCGCCTGTGCTTCAAGTTCGAATGCTTGAACCGATATCTGGGAATGCTTAAAAATCAACAAGTAGTTTTCGATTATATTTTTCGGTATGGTGGCAACTTGAACTTCCAAGTTTTGCGCATCTTCTTTGACTAAATCGTAATCGAAAATCGCGTCTTGGGCCGGTACCGGCACGTGTTCTTCAAGGGCAAGTTCAATTCCCTCTTTGACGTTTTTCAACCCCGTTTTTCCCAATCGAAGCTGAAAGAGATACATTTGCTCTTCCGGCAGGGAAACACGCACAGTCTTTATCCCTTCTTCTTTCCTGAGTGAAGACAAAATTTCTTCCATTCTTTTAGAATCTTTAATTTTGCCGGATTCTATAACCCCGGGCGGTATGGTGCGTTCTCCATATCGTCCCACCTTAATGCCATTCTTGGTCGCGAAAAGCTCTGCGAATTTCAATGATTCATCGGAAATGTCCAAGCCAAAAGAAGGCGTTATTAAAAAATTAGGCGGTGGAAAAAACCTGAAGAAAAACCTATTAAATGAATCCCCGAACATAGTAATATTATACGATATCCAGGTTTTTATCGCCATCATTTCGCTCGCGTGCCGGCAGGAATATCATTGTTCGGTTCCAGCAGGGAAAATTTGCCGTCTTCCGTAAAAACTGCCAATATCATTCCCTGGCTTTCAATCCCACGAATAACTCTCGGTTCCAGATTCGCGACAAAAATGCACTTTTTGCCGACTAAAACGGAACAATCCGGAAAATATAAAGAAATTCCGGAAACTATAACCCGTGGTGTCGTTTCGCCTAAATCAACAGACAGTTTCAATAATTTGTCCGTATCGGGAATTTTTTCCGCGGATAAAATTTTTCCTACCGCGATATCAATTTTTTTAAAATCATTTAATGTAATCATTTTCTTGCCACGCTGTGGCGCGGGTTATTTATTTTGTCCAGATATCTTTGTAAAATGAGCGCAGCCGCCGAAGCATCTATCCGGCCGCTCTTTATTTGTTTTACTCTGCTGTGCGCTTGCGATGGACTTAAACTTTTTTTATTATTTCCTGATTTACGGGCTTCCACCGATGTTAAAAATTCTTTCTGCTTGTAAACGGGTAATTTAAATTTTTCTTTCAAGTCTAAGATAAAAATCTCGATTCTCCCCGACAGCGCATTTAATTTCCCTGAAAAATCCACCGATTCTCCTATTACAATTTCCGAAACATTTTCTTTGGTGATTATATCGCCAATTCTTTTTAAAGCATTTTTGTCATTCAGAATAATTTCTTTCGGGAAAGCCAGAGTGTTATTTTTATCCGAAATTGCCACTCCGATTCTTTTTGTTCCATAATCAACGCCCAAAAATCTCCCGGAAAATATCATAATTAAATACTAGCATAAATATGATTTTCTTGATATAATCTCCGTATGTATAATCCAATTTTTACCAATGCATTTGTTAATATGTTTTTATTAATATTAGCCCTTTGGACTATTCCTTGGAAAGTTTATGCGTTGTGGACAGCCGCAAAACATAACCATAAAAAATGGTTTGTCGCGCTCATTATCTTAAATACTGTTGGAATTTTGGAAATTTTTTATATTTTCAAAATCGTAAAGAAAAAGTGGGTTGATGTAAAAAAAGATTTCAAAAACGCATTGTCGTCAATTAAATAACAAACGGAGGCGTGGCTGAGTGGTTGAAGGCACTTGTCTTGAAAACAAGAGACTCTTTACGGGGTCCGTGAGTTCGAATCTCACCGCCTCCGCACGAAAAGCAGTTGTTTTTAAAAAGAATGGCGCGGTTAAACTCTACTGAGTCTTTCTTTTACTTTCTCCACTACATGGCTTAAATCCCAGTCGGATTTTACCAAATAATACGCGGGCTCATTTTTTGTAATCGCCGCCATGATTTTTTCTTCGCTGGCGGACAAATTGCTTAAAAGGATTATCGGAACATTTTTTCCATAAAGGTCTTTCTCCCGCAATTTGTCCATCATTGTAAGGCCATCCATTACCGGCATCAGAATATCCAGCAAGATAAGATCCGGTTTTTCGCGAAAAGCAAGCTCCAAGCCGTCTTTGCCGTTTGCCGCCGTAAGGACAAGAAATCCCTGACTGCGCAATTCTTCCGCATATGTTTTGCTAATTACCGCCTCGTCTTCAACAATTAAAATTTTTATTTTTTTATCTTCGGTCACAACATAAATATTATACCACAATCAACCTTATCAACCAACAAGCTTTTTTGTGCCGATTTTCACTCTCATCCCGGTCATAGGAATAGTTACATAAAATATCGACCCTTTGTTTTCCTGCGAAGTGAACCAGACTGACCCGCCGGAATGGTCAAGAATGGATTTTATGATATAAAGCCCGAGACCCGTTCCGTTGGCCTGTTTTTCTCTGGCATTGTCGGCTCTAAAAAATTTAGTGAACACTTTATTTTGCACATTTTTAGGAATGCCGTAGCCGGTGTTAGATACAATAACCGCAAAACAATTCTCGGATAAAAGTTTGCCCCCGAGCATTTGTCCCTTATTCACTGTCTTGCATTCAACTTGGATTTCACCCTCTTCCGCCGTATAGTTGACGGCATTCATAACAAGATTGCCAATTACCATACGGAATAAAGATTCATCAATCATCAACCTGATGCTCTTTTCTCCAAACATCGTTCTGAACTTCAATCGCCTTTTCTCAATGATTAATTTCAATTCATCAAGAACGCTCCGCACAACAGCGCAAACATCATTTTCGCTTGCCTGAATGGCAAATGTTCCGAGCTCAATGCGCGATACGTTCAAAAGCTTGTTTACAATATCAATCATCCGCTGGTTCGAATATTGGATATCGTCAAAATATTCTTTCTGTTTTTCCGTGAATTTTCCCATTTTGCCGCTCAGCAGCCTTTCAATAAGCAATTTAATGGCAGTCGGCGGGGTTTTGAGCTGGTGGGAAGCGAGAGATATGAACTCGCTTTTTGCCTTGTCAATTTCTTTTTCACGGGTTATGTCCCGAATTATCTCTATTAATCCTATTGTTTTTCCTCTAAGCTTGATGGGTGTCGCGGTAATGGCCATTGGAAACCTGATTTTGCCTTTTCTGGCAAAAAAATAGACAACTTTTGCAACTTTGCCGGTCTTTAAAGCTATGGTAGTTGGCCGTTTGTCAAGCGATACGAGATTGCCCATTTCGTCTTCCAGGGGCAACCCGGTAATTACCTTGCCAATCAGATCTTTGGCTTTCCAGCCAAGCATATCGCTGGCCACTTTATTTATAATTATTACTCTTCTGTCGTTATCAACCGCAACCAAACCTTCCCCGATACTCTCGAGCAGTGCTTCATCTCTCGCATTGGATTGAGCCAGTTTTTCTTTCTCAATCTGGAGATCTTCAAGAACGTTTCGGGCAGCTATTTTCGCATTTTCCAAATCGCGCGCCTGGAACTTTAACTTTGTTTGTGTTTTTTCTTCTTCTTTGAAGGCTAAATTCAAATTATGGAAATTAATTTCCATTTCCGCCCAGTTGGCTAATCCCTTTAAGGTTTCTTCATCCTTTTTTGAAAATTTTCTCGGTTTTGTATCTTTAATGCAAAAAACTCCGACTCGCGCTCCATCAATGCTCATTAACGGCATGCCGGCATAAAAGCGTATAAATGGCTTGCCGATTACCATAGGGTTATCGGCAAATCTTTTGTCTTTTTTTGTGTCAGGTATGACAAATATTTTATTGGACAACAATGCATGTCCACAAAAAGAAATCGCGCGCTTGCCCTCGCGTTTTGTAAGCCCTTGGCAGGATTTGAACCATTCTCGTTCCGCATCAATAAGGGTTAGAGTTGAAATAGGAACATTGAAAATTTTAGTTGCCGTACGGGTAATGCGGTCAAAACGCTCTTCCGGTTTTGTGTCCAGGAGCCCTAATTTATACAGGGAAAATAAGCGCTCTTTTTCGTTTTCCGGAATCGGCGCTGTTTTCATGAATTATGTAATTTGCCATTTTTATGATTTCCATTCTTGCTGTTTTTGCCGTTGCCATTTCCATTTTTAACCTTTTTCCTCAAATTTTCAATTTCTTTTTTGAGTTCCACCATTTTTAATTCCCTTCCCACCATGGACTTATTCATTGATTCCAATTCTTTTATTCGAGCGGCAAGCTCTGTTGTCCGTTTCTCCACCTTGCTTTCAAGTTTTTCGACATATTCAGCCAATTTTTTCTCAAGCCTCTCTTTATCGGTAATGTCTTCTATGGCTAGAATAATTAATTGCACCGTATCTATCTGCCTGGAATTAAGCAGCATTGTTTTTTCTCCAATTGTTTCAAAAATGTGCGCAACTTCGTAATTTTTTACCACTTTTTTCTTGGGCAAAATTTCTTCCAATAGTTTCTTAAGTTCGGGGATATTCCACTGGCCATTTCCTAATTTATAAAAAAGTTTACCTATCGTCTTTTTCGGTACAACCTTAAAAACCTGGTAAAAAGTCGGGTTTGCCGAAATTACGCGAAGGTCAGAATCAAGAATCAAGAACGACTCTCTGGCGACATCCACCAGTGTTTGCATATAGTGCAAGGCCAGCTCTTTTGACTCTTTTAATTCATTTACTTTACTTTTTTTATTTTTCATAATCAATATTATTTAATTATAAATAAAGAACGTAAAACCATTAGACCACAAGTTGCTGTTATTATACCACGATTTCAATTATTATACCATAAAAAAGTTATCAGCACTAGCATAAAAGTAAAAATGTTACAATTGTAGATTAGCTGAAAATGTCATTAACTGCACGAGAATTTGGGATATAATAGACAAAACTCATTCCAGACGGCCTGTAGTGTTTACCGACAAAGAAACTGAATAGTAAAATATACGTCTTTTAGCGATTATATTTTCGCTGTTTTGTTAGACAACTTTGGGTATTGTCTGATATAATTGATTTATGGATGATAATGAAAAATTATCTTGGTCTGCTCTGGAATACGAAGAAAAGGAACGAAGCCGGGACTGGTTTTGGGCGCTTGGCATTATCGTTGCAACCAGTTCGATTGCCTCAATCATTTATGGAAATTATTTTTTCGCGATATTGCTTGTTTTGGGCGGAGTGTTGCTCGGATTTTTTGCGATTAAAAAACCGGATGTTATTTCTTATGAACTCAACGCCAAGGGTCTGAAAATAAGAAACCGCCTTTATCCTTATGAAAATATAAAATCTTTTTGGGTTCAAGTGGGCGCATCGGGAGAAACAAGCGTCAAGCCGATACTCTTTATCCATTCCGAGAGAGCTTTCATGCCGATTTTATCAATGCCGATAGATGAAACGATGGCAGAAGAAATTCATTCCGTCATGCTCTCCAATAATGTTGAAGAAAAAGAAATGAAAGAACATCCTTCGGAAAAAATCATGGAAGTGCTCGGTTTCTAATAGACTTTTTATCAAAAACTGCTAATCTTCAAATGCGCCCGATTTTTGACGGGAAAATGCCCTCATAGTTCAATGGATAGAATGCGAGCTTGCGGAGTTTGCGATGTAGGTTCGATTCCTACTGAGGGCACAATTATTTGACTTTTCTCTATAAAATGCTATAATTGAAAGATGTTAAATAAAATAACCAACTTTTTTGTAATAACCCTTATGGGAGCGATATTATTTGGTCTTGCCCCTTTCCCCCTTTTCGCATATAGCGCATATGTCTCTACTGGCAGCGCAACCAACATTACCCCAATGAATGCGACTCTCAACGGTTCGGTCAACACCGGAGGCCTTCCGGGTAATGCCTGGTTTGAATATGGAACAGATTTAAGTTTCGGAAATTCTACGTCTTTAAATGCTTATATTTTTAATACCGGATACGGCGGCAGTTATAGCACTAATATTTCGGGGCTTACCGCCAACACGATTTATTATTTTCGTGCAGTCGGGCAAAACTCACAAGGAAGAGTTTATGGAAACGTGGCATCTTTTACGACAAATTTTTCAACTTCAGGATACAACAATTCAATGTCTCCCGCCGCTATCACTACTTCCGGAGCGGTTTTGGCGGACAATACGGCGCAATTTAATTCTCTTATTCTGGCCGGAAACAGTAATTCAGCCAATTCTTGGTTTGAATGGGGCGTGACTCCCAGCTTAGGCAATCAGACCGTCCTAACGCCAATAAATGGGGCGCCGGCAGTCAGGCACACCAACACGATTACTGGGCTTAATCCGGGCACAGCATATTACTTCCGAGCCGTAGCGCAGAATTCCTACGGCAGAAGCGAGGGAGCGGTTTTAAGCCTGGTAACAAGCGGTAATGCTCCGAGCCAAAATAACAGCCAGAAACAAAACACCGCAACGGCCGCCAAAGTTACCAGCACCGATGCCGTCTCGGTAGACAAAAACGAGATTTCTGTGGCTTCTATGCTGGGAGCGAATGCCCTCGGAGCTGGTTCTTTTTTCCCGGCTAATTTATTTGGCTGGCTGATCTTACTTATTCTTATCCTTATTCTTGTCCTTTTAAGCAAACGCGCGTATAGTCAATTCTCGGATCAAAAGCATAAATAATAATAATATAAATTAGACCATCGGGGAGATAATTTGGGAAAATAATAATAGAAAAAATCTATGTTATAATTTAGTTATGCCGCTAAAAAAATGAAAAAACGCCTGAATAAAATAAAATCACATGTCATTGCCCATAAAACAATAAGCGTGGTCGTTTTGATAATAATCATCTCTATTTCATATTGGAGTTATAAAAAAATTACCGATACCTCCGGAGATATCCGCTATATAACGGCCAAAGTCCAAAGAGGCACGATTATTTCCTCTGTTTCCGGCAGCGGCCAAGTTTCCGCTTCAAATCAGATAGATATCAAAGCCAAGGTTTCCGGAGAGGTTGTTTACATAGCCGCGCAAGACGGGCAAAAAGTCGGGACAGGCGCGTTTATCGCAAAACTGGATGACAAAGACGCGCAAAAATCCGTGCGCGACGCGGAAGTAAATTTGGAGTCCGCTAAAATCGCTTTGGAAAAATTAAAAATTCAAAAATCAAATGAAAACATGAATGCTGATCTGGCTAAAAGCTATGATGACGGCTTTAGCGCGGTTTTAAACGTATTTCTTGACCTGCCGGGGATTATGACGGGCCTGAATGATATGTTTTTTAAAAGCAGTGCGGGGACGCAGCAACAATGGAATATAGATTGGTATGAAGGACAGGTTGGCAACGGAGACCATGATCAGGCTGTAGTCTTAAAACAAAATTTCATAGATTCCTACAATAAGGCAAAGACCGCTTACGACGCAAATCTTGAGAAATACAAGGTAGTTTCCCGAATTTCGGACAATCCGACTATTGAGGCTTTAATTTTGCAAACTTATGATACAGTCAAGCTCATTTCCGATGCGATTAAAAATGGCAATAATTTCATTGATTTTATAAATAGCTCAATACAGAAAAATGACGCCGACACGCCTGCGATAATAACCGCGCATAAAGCAAGCTTAAATACTTATACTTCCAAAACCAATACTCACATAGTAAATCTTCTTTCAGCCAAAACAAGCATAAAAAATTATAAAGACGCATTTCCCAATTCCGGTTTGGACATACAATCGGCGGAACTTTCCGTGAAACAAAAAGAGAATGCGCTGCAGGACGCGAAAGATGAATTGGCGGATTATTATATCCGCGCGCCTTTTGAAGGCACGATAGCGAAAGTCAATATCAAAAAATCGGATTCTGTAAATTCAGGCGCTGTCGCGGCAACATTAATTACCAAAAAACAGCTCGCGGAAATTTCGCTCAATGAGGTTGACGCGGCAAAAATAAAAATCGGGCAAAAAGCTGCTCTGACTTTTGACGCGATACCAGACCTTGTTATCTCGGGCGTTGTTGCGGATATTGATACTGTCGGGACGGTTTCGCAGGGAGTCGTAACTTATATTGTAAAAACTAGTTTTGACACGCAGGATGAAAGAATAAAATCCGCAATGAGCGTATCAGCCGCCATTACCACAGACATCAGGCAGAATGTGCTGATTGTCCCGAATAGCGCCATAAAATCCCTGCCCGCCCGGCAGGCGGGACAAGCCGGAACAAGCTATATTGAAAGCTTTGACGCGCCTTCAGGGTCATCCGCGGATGGGTCAACCGGCATTGTTTCCAAAGCTATCCTGAATAAAATCCCCGTAGAAATCGGCCTTTCAAATGATTTGCAAAGCGAGATTGTTTCAGGAATCAAAGAAGGCGATGAAATAGTCACCCGGACGATACTGCCGTCCACAGCCGCAACCGCGTCATCAGCCCCCAGCATCTTCGGCAATACTACGGGAAATCGAGGACGTTAATATATCTTATGATAGAAATAAAAAATATTATAAAAACGTACAAAACGGGAGATGTTGAATTTAACGCATTGAATAATGTTTCTTTCAAAATTGCCGATGGAGAATTTGTCGCCATTATGGGACCCTCGGGAAGCGGCAAGTCAACATTAATGCATATTTTAGGCGCACTGGACAGCCCGACGAGTGGAACATATTTCCTTGATAATGAAGATATTTCTTCCCTGTCCGACGACAGGCTGGCGGATATTCGCAGGGATAAAATCGGCTTTGTTTTTCAAGCTTTTAATCTGCTGCCGCGGGCAACTGTCCTGCGAAACGTAATGCTGCCTTTGTTATATGCCGGAGTGCACGGCACAGCTAGGGAAGAAAGGGCAAAAAATACGCTTATTTCCGTAGGTATGGATGAGAATCATTTTCATCATCTTTCCAATCAAATTTCCGGCGGTCAAATTCAACGGGTGGCAATAGCGAGAGCCTTGGTAAACAATCCGTCGCTTATTTTAGCCGATGAACCGACCGGAAACCTGGATTCAAAAACAGGAGAAATTGTTATCGGCACTTTCCAAAAATTAAACAAAGAATTGGGACGCACGATAATTCTTATCACCCACGAACAAGAAATAGCCGAGCACGCCGACAGAATTCTTTTTATCAAGGACGGAAAACTTGTGGAAGATAGGAAAACGCATACAAAACAAATGATAAAATGAAAGCGATAGACATAGCACAAGAAACATATAGTTCCCTGTCCTCCAATAAAGCGCGTTCGGGTCTTACGATGCTTGGCATAATCATAGGCATTGCTTCCGTTATTGCCATGGTTTCCATCGGCAATGGAGCCAAGGCGTCCATCCAGTCAAGCATTGAAGGTCTTGGCTCAAATCTTTTGGTAATTCTTCCGGGGGTAGTCCAGCCGGGGCGAGGAATCGTTTCTTCCGGACGCGGCACGGCGCAAACTCTGGAAAATGAAGACATAGATATTATAAAAGCCCTAGACGGTGTGGCGGCTGTCTCACCCGAAGTCTCCCGCAGATTCCAAGTGGTAGCAACCGGAAATAATACCAACACCACCATAACGGGAGCAACTCCGGATTATATGAACGTGCACAATATCGCTCTGGCGAACGGAAACTTTATTTCTGAGGCAAATGAGAGAAGCATAGGCAGGCAGGCGGTGCTGGGAGCTACGGTTGCAATTGATTTGTTTGGGAATGAAGATCCGCTTGGAAAAACTATCCGTATCAATAAGGTTAATTTTAATGTTATCGGAGTGTTGACCGCCAAGGGCGGAGCCGGATTTTCCGGTCCCGATGATATGGTTTTTGTCCCTCTTTCCACTATGCAGAAAATTCTCTCCGGGGTGGATTATCTTTCAACCCTGGCCGTATCTGTAACCGACAAAAATCAAATGGCGGAAGTTAAAGACCTGGCGACTAACGCGCTTTTAGACAAACATCGCGTGGCCGAAGCGGATTTTTCAATCATTTCGCAGGAAGATATTTTAGGCACACTGACTACCGTCATAGATACTTTTACCCTTTTTCTGGCGGCCATTGCTTCAATTTCGCTTTTGGTTGGCGGGATAGGAATTATGAATATGATGCTGACAACCGTGACAGAACGCACTAGAGAAATCGGCTTGCGAAAAGCCATCGGGGCAAAAAGAAAAGATATAAACCTGCAATTCCTCTCGGAAGCCGTCATGCTGACATTTATTGGCGGTTTTTTGGGAATTGTTTTGGGGTGGCTCATATGCTTTGCGGTGACCTCCACCGGAATCGTTCGAACACAAGTCTCGTTTTCCTCTGTCCTTTTGGCTTTTGGCGTTTCGGCCGGTATTGGAATTATTTTCGGCTATTACCCCGCCCGCCAGGCAGCCATGCTAAATCCGATAGATGCGTTAAGATATGAGTAATTACCCGATGCGAATTAATAAATATCTTGCTTTGAAACAAATCTCCACCAGAAGAGGCGCTGATGAGTTGATAGCCGATAAAAAAGTATTTATCAACGGTAAATTAGCCCTGCTCGGCAGTAAAATCAATGAAACCGACACCGTGGAAGTAAGAGGCGCCAAGGCAAAAGAATATTTATATTTTGCATATAATAAACTAATTGGAGTTGAAACTGGTTCTCTTTACCCCGCTAAGCGGGGCGCGGAAAACCTCTTCCCCTTAGGAAGATTGGATAAAGCTTCACACGGACTCCTGATATTAACCAACGATGGACGTATTACCGAACGGCTTTTAAATCCAAAATACTTTCACGAAAAAGAATATGTTGTCAAAACTTCAAACAAACTCCGTTCAAATTTCAAGCAAAAAATGGAGGCTGGAGTAAATATTGAGGGTTATATCACAAAACCATGTAAAGTGAAAATTATAAACGACTTTACTTTCAGAATAGTGTTGACCGAAGGCAAAAAGCACCAGATACGCCGAATGTGTTCCGCTCTTTTCCAAGAAGTCGCCGACCTAAAGCGTGAAAGAATTATGAATATCAAGCTGGGCAGTCTAAAACCTAATATTTTAAGAGAAATAAAAGGTGTAGAATTGATTACTTTTTTAGATCCAATACTTCATCAATCCTGAAATTAGCTTGACAAATGGGTGTCTATTATGCTATACTCGTGAGACAAAGTAGGTGCAAGAAGAGTAAATTAAAGTCGATTTCTTACGTATATCTATTTGTAATTATTAATTAATCCCGACGTAAAAAGGGCGTCGGGGCTAAAAAAAATCAATGACTGGTACAATAAAAAGACTCACTGATAAAGGTTTCGGCTTTATAACCGGAGAAGGCCTTGCGAAAGATTTATTCTTTCACAGCAATTCTTTGGTTGGCGTAACCTTTGACGAGCTCAAAGAAGGTGATGCTGTTTCTTTTGAAACAGAAGAGTCACCAAAGGGATTGAATGCTGTGAACGTCCAACGCGCATAATATTCTCTCCAAATTAAAAAAGCCCCGTATGGGGCTTTTTTAATTTGTATTATTCTTGTGTAAATTCTTCTCCTTTCGCCCATTTTTTCAGTGTCTCATAATTCCCCTCCCCGCAAATCCATTTCTTGGTTTTCAGATTATAGAAAAAAGGTACGCCGCCGCAAAATTCTTTATCCAACTCCAGCAGACGCTTTTCGTTTTCTTTATTGTGCCAAACTTCCAAACTTTCAACTTTTATCCCCTCTTCTTTTTCTAATTTTTCCACCAACTTATGCATACTCACGCAATGCGGGCATTCGGTTCCATAAAATTCAAGAAGGTGGTTCATAAAAAATTAAAGGGGGTTGGGATTTGTTGTTTAGAAAGCCTTGCGCAGGAGATTAGAAAATAAAAGGCGTATTCGGCTTATTATTTTCTTGATCGACGAGCAGTTCGCTAGCCAAGCTTGGCTAGACAGATTGCTTTATAAACAACAAATCCTAACGAACCAATTTTGATAAACGGGATTTCTTGCGGGCGGCGTTGTTCTTTTTAATCACGCCCTTTTGCGCCGCCTTGTCTATGGCCTGAAAAGCGGAGCTCAGCATTTTCACAACTTCAGCTTTGTCGGTTTTGGCAATTTTCTCAATTTTCTTGATTATTTCTTTCATTACCCGCTTTCTTTGGTCATTGAAAGCTTTCTTGCGCAGCGAGCCGCGGATTGCTTTTTTGGCTGATTGTGTAATTGGCATGGTGTAAACATATCAAAAATATCCAGAAAACGCAAATGCCCGTATTCGGCGGGATATGTTATGATTAATCCATGATCGGAAGCATAAAAGGAAAAATAGTTTTAAGAACGGAAAAGTTTTTAATAGTTGAGACAAATGGAGTCGGTTATAAGATAAATGTCTCAAGTGATGTATTCTCTAAAGCAAAAAAGACAGAGATAATGCTTTGGATTCACACTCACGTGCGGGAAGATATGCTGGATTTATATGGATTTTTAAACCGGGAAGAATTGGAATTTTTTGAAATGCTTATAAATGTTTCCGGCATCGGACCGAAGGGGGCTCTCGCTATTTTGGGAATTACGTCAATTGAAACATTAAAAAAAGCCATTGGCACGGGCGATACGGGTTATCTTACGAAAATATCCGGCATCGGCAAGAAAACTGCGGAAAAAATCGTGATTGAACTGCGAGATAAAATTGCGGAAAAAATGAAGGATGAAAAAGGAGGGATTTCCCTGCAGGGAGAATTGGATGCCTTGGAAGCTTTAAAATCACTCGGTTATTCTCAAAATGAAGCCCGTGAAGCTTTGAAAAAAATCTCCCTCGGCCATGGCCGTACGGGCGAGGTTCCCGACACGAATACCAATGCCAAAATTCGCGAAGCGTTGAAAATACTAAGCGGGAAATAGATAAGAACGGTCCTTGGGAAATTCTCTTAAGGACCGTTCTTGAAGAAATATTTTTTTACACCCGTGACGGTGAGTTGCGCCATGTTTTTATAAGTTTGTTCTCGGGTATTTTTTGTTCTAAATTTTTTTTCGTAAATATAGCCATACTCTACAAGAACCGATCGGGCGCCGGCATTCAACGTGCCGTTTGAACCCAGGGCTATCAGTGTTTGGTCCGGAGTCAGTCCGCCCAGTTCTTTTTCATAATTACTCGTCGCATATTTTTTATTTAATTGTATAAAAATATTGGCGGCAAGCTGCCCGCTTCCCATCCAGTTTACCATTTGGCCTTCCGGTATATAAATAACAAAACCTCTGTACTTTCCTATGGTCCACTTCTTCGGCCTGGGATAGTCGTTAAAATGAATATGAATGACCGCGTCCATCTTATTTTCATTTGCCCATTTATTGAATCCATATAATCTTATAGCCATATCTTCGCTCACTCTATTGTGCGGAGGATTTGTTTTTTGAATAAAACTCCCGTTGTCAACCTTGCTTTGCATTTCTTTTTTGGCATTTTCCTTGAAAGATACCACGTCCGCCTGGCGGTCGGCAAAATAATCCGCAAATTCTTTTGTATAACCTTCCGAACTGCGGGTGATATAAACTTCAAATTTTTCATCCTTTTTTAAAAGATTATAAATCTTGGTCGCCAAGGCTAGAGTCATGTCGGCTTCTTTCATATTTCCATACTGCGCTCCCCAGACTTCATCGTCATGTCCCGGCACCAGCAATATTTTGATTGTTTCCTGGGCATAGACAAAAAATATTGGAATTAAAATAAAACCAAGAAATAAAATTATTAATAATATCTTCTTCATAGTATGATTATACCATGCCGGAATTGCCGGAAGTTGAAACAACCGTCAAAGGATTAAGAAAGACAATCTTAGGCCTGACTATAAAAAATGTCTGGACTGATTTGGCGACCAAGGACAAACGCCAAAAAAGCTCAATCGCCAATCTTAAGTTTTTTGTGGTTTTCAAAAAAGAAATTTTAAATAAAAAAATTTTGTCGGTTGAAAGGCGGGCGAAAAATATCTTAATAAATACCTCAGACGGCAAAACTATTTTAGTGCATCTGAAAATGACGGGGCATTTATTATATGGAAAATATAAATTCCACCCCTCCCCAACCCTCCCCTTAACAAGGGGAGGGCGAAGGGTGGGGTCATGGATTCCTTCAGAAAAGGGCCCTCTCAACGACCCCTATAATAGATTTATTCACGCAATTTTTGTTTTTTCAAACAAGAAACATCTGGCTTTTTCAGATGCACGCAAATTTGGAAAGATTACCCTGCTTGATAGTTATACTGCTCATCAATCTAAGCATTTAAATAATATCGGTCCGGAACCGTTGGATAAAAAATTTACTTTGGAAAAACTAAAAGAATGCCTGAACAAAAAACCGAATGGAAAAATTAAAACCATATTGATGGACCAAAGCATCATTGCCGGTATCGGAAATATTTATTCAGACGAGATGCTTTGGCGAGCAAAAGTAAACCCTGAACAAAAAATTTCGAAATTAAAAGATAAAGAAATAAAATTAATGTTTAAGGCTATGAAAGAAATACTGGCAAAAGGCATCAACTTTGGCGGAGATTCAATGTCTGACTACCGCAACATTCATGGTTTGCCGGGAAAATTTCAACTTCATCACGAGGCCTACCAGCGCACGGGAGAAAAATGCAGGAAAAAAGGCTGCAAAGGAATAATCAAAAGAAAAGTCATCAACGGCCGCAGCGCGCACTTCTGCTCGTTTCATCAAAAATATTAAATAAGGTTTTTAAGGGGTTGCGAGGCTGACGAGCCGAGCATTTCAGGGTTTTTTAAACTTCAAAAAATCCGTACCGGCAAAAACCTTATTTTATATTTTTAATATTCCAAACAGTGCTATGCCGAGCGCCACGGAGACATTGAGTGATTCTTTTTTGCCTCGCATAGGAATCTCGGCGATTATGTCGCATTTTTTTAGAATATCTTTTGGAATACCTGTCACTTCGGCGCCGAAAATAAATACATTTTTTTGTTTTAACTTAATTTTTTTATAATCAACTGATTTTTTATCTTGTTCAATAGCAATAATTTGATATTTCTCCCGCCGTAAGCTACGCATGAGGGCGGGTAGGTTTTTTTTAGCTTCCCAATTGACATACTCCTCCGCGCCTAAAGCAGATTTAGCCAAATCCTCTCTTTTTCTGCCAAAACGGTCAAGCGGTGCAGGGGTATAGCCGGTCAAATAAATTTTATTAATACCGGCCGCATCGGCTGTGCGGAACATCGCGCCAACATTGGATACGCTTCGGATATTATGCAGTATTATTATATTTTCCCTTGATCCGCCGGAGCCTTGGCGAAGGAGACTTGTTTTCATATTAAGAAATCTCAGCTTGATAGCATTCCTTGCAAAAAATTAATTCGGGTCTATCTGGGGCATACATTGTTTCAAATGTATTCAGGCATTTTGTTTGGTGGTTGTGATTGTTCAATTCACACATACATTCTCGTTCATAAAAATTAAAAGGGTTCTTCCACACTAAACGAGCATGATATCGGCAATTAGGGCAAAATCTAGGTATCGGTAGATTCATTTGTCTATAGAATGACAATTCGTCAGGTAATATCCTATATGCCGAAGTGCATTGTGTTTCTACCTTACCTTGATTTGGACATTCTATAATTTCGTCTATTATAGTATCAGCAACATCATCAATACTATCAGGCAATGCATTTATTTTGATTGTTGGAATGTAGGACTTTGTTTCCATATCTTTCCATCTGTATCCCGAAGCAATTATCTCATTTTTTAATAGAGGGTGTTCTTCGAATGCAATAGTTTCATTATAAGCAAACGGGGAAAGTTCCGTAGGGAAACATTCGCCAAAAGGATATTTACGGCCAATTTTATCTATATATGGTATATCATCCATGTGCTTTTTTATTTTTTCAATTAATTTAAAATACTCTTCTTTGGAATACTGCTTATTAAAAATATAATATTGTTTTTTACTCAAACCAACACAGCCGAAGCAGTCAGAGCAACCCCTACAACTATCGCAATAAAAAATATTTTTGCTTCCGCCTCCACAACTAAATGAAAAAATGACTCGGCTACCTCCTCTCCCCGCAAGAATAGCTTCATAGCATTCTTCAAGTCTTCCTACAGACACTAAGTCACGAGAATCTCTAATCGTATTTGCGCCTATAAAAATGTATTTAGCATTTTCAGCATCCACAAGACCATAAGAGTGGTAGATATTTTTCGAATTTTCTATAAAATCCCCAACTGTCTTTACTGAGTTTTTTATGTGAGCATATTTATGAATTGCCTTTTGTGCCATTTCGATAAATTCTTTTCCTGTTTTTTGTTGCCCGGAATAAGTTTCAAGTTGAAGTGTCGCAACAGCGTTTTTATATTCTTTTTTTGTTAGTTGTTTATTTTTAAATATATAACTTTTGTTTCTAATATTTGAAGATAGGCAACAATTAACGCAATTGGAGCAATCATATAGAAAATGCGAATCAATACATTGATCACTTTCAATTAGAAAAGACGAATTATAATTCAAAATTGCCTGCACGAGCTCGTAGCATCGATCGTTTTCTTTAATAAATAAAGAATCAATACAATTTTTGTTATTTTTAAAAACATAGCTTGAATACTTAATATCCTCAGAACCACCCACATCAAAAGAAAGATATATATTTTTGCTGGTGTAACATAAGTTGGAATATTCACAGCCAGTACCGTTTTTTTCATTCTGATCTAGTGCTCTATGCGGGATGCTTTGTTTTAACTCTTTGTATTGTTTAAAAAATGTTTTGGAAAAGTTGTACTCCTGGGCATAATCTCGGGCATCCCACGTATCACTTATATAGCACTTCACGCACCACACAATTATGGGTGTATTAGGATGATACATAGAAATAGTATTATTGTGACAATTCTCACAGGTACGTTTATAAAGAGAGCGATGATTTATAAATGTTAGTCTCCGTATAAATCTGCAATGGGGGCACCAAGAGGGTGAAGGAACTTTTAATTTTTCGTAAAAAGAAAAATCATCAGGTTTTACAGTGAAATTTTTTTTGCAATTTTGACAAATTCTCGTTTCCATACTTTGTGGTCACCCATAAAATTTTACTAAATTTTTGCGCGACCCCGCCTCGGCCTCGTCAGGCCTGCGGCCCGCACAAAATGTCTTAACATTTTGTGCGCCCGCTCGGGATCGAACCGAGGACCTTATCCTTAAAAGGGATCTGCTCTACCAGCTGAGCTACGGGCGCATATAATCTAACGACCTACCAAAACAGCTACGGGCGCATATAATCTAACGACCTACCAAAACAGCTACGGGCGCATTTCTTCGTTTGAATATAAAATATATACGAAATAAGGCCAAAAATCAAGGTAAAAAATAAATTAAAAAGCTTCAAGCAGGAACTGCTCCAAGGCGGATTCGGCATCCAGGCCTTTTTTCCGGGCTTCCGGCAAAAGATAGGAGATTTTAGAAGCAAAGGCCTTAAGTTGTCCTTCGGAGAATTTGCTAAAATTCTTTCTTAAAAGCAGGTCTTTGATTTTCCAAAAAAGCACTCCTACTATTTCTTCCAAACTTACTCCCCTGGAAAGCGCCTGCCGAAAGTATATCCAGAGGTTCAATTTGTCTTTTTCACCAAAAGCGTTGGCCAAAAGAAAGGTATTAAACTTCTCTAGTTTTTCCTTTGGAAGCTCAAAGATATTTATTTCCGCTCTAGCCTTTTTAAAAGCATCAAGAATAGGTTTGTTTAATTTCCCCTCCAGAAATACGAAAGAGTTTCCCGATTGGCTCATGAATGCCAGTTTGCCTAAAATGAAATCACGCGTTTCCTCCCGCTCAAAAACATCTTGAAAAAGAACCGCGCATGAGGCGGAAAAAAGGCTGGCGCCCGAATAAAAACTCTCAATTTGGACCGGATCAAAATCATTTCTATTTATAAAAAAAGTCTCCGTGCCGCCCGGCATGCCTGCCTGCACAGTCAGGGATTCCATGAATTTTTCATAACTCAAAGTTTTATTTTTAGTATCGTCGCCGGAAAAAAGATACAGCATAAATATTTAATGAATTAAAACTTGACCATTTTTTTGTATTCCAAATAAGGGGCGCCATATTTTTCGGCAAGAATTTTTTCTTCTTTGCCTAAAAAGAAGAATTTCGCGACAATAAAAGAAAAAACCGCAAAGACAACAACAAAAAAAGCATTAGCTATCATTCCAAATCCCAGCATCAGGAAAGAAAGGCCAAAATGGGTGGGGGTCCTGGTAAAACAATAAGGTCCGTGGTAAAAGGTTTCTTTGCTGACATTTTCTTTTTTTAAATTCCGCGATGTTTTCTGCGCCCAGAGAATCAAAAATGTCCCAATTACCAAAAAGAAAGCCCCCAGAAATGCCACAAAAGGACTGCTGGAAATTTTAAAATTAAAAATCAGGTCCAGGCAGACACTAATCAGAAAAAAAAGGAAATAAGCGGAATAAGAGTGCGCTAAAATCTTATGGACGCTTTGTTTTTCAGGATAGTTTTTATTATGGTTTTCCATTTGTTTATTATATCACAAATGTCTTATTTTACTTCCCCGAAATTATTTCCAAAACCGGAATGCACCAGGAGAGGAACATCGGTTTTGTAGCGCAAATACGACCTTTCTAACACATTTTCCATGGCATTTTTTATTATTTCATCAGCCTGCGGTAATACATTCTCGTTGATTTCGTAAACCAATTCATCGTGGATTTGAAGCACTAAATGAACCTCATCCAGAATTCCCATTTTCTTCAGATCTTCTTCGGCATACCTGATGGCAAGCTTAATAATATCAGCGGCCGTGCCCTGAATCGGCGCATTGATGGCAGTCCGTTCTGCCATATTTTTCAAAAAAGGAATTCTGGAATTAATATTCGGAAAATAACGGCGGCGGCCGAACAATGTTTCCGTATAAGAATGCTTCAGGGCAAATTCTTTTACATTTTCCAAATAATCCCGCACACCCGAGAATTGGTTAAAATAATTATCATAAAATTTTTGCGCTTCTTCGCGCGTACCCCCGAGATTTTTGCGTAAAGCGGATACGCCCATACCATAAATAATGCCGAAGTTGATAACTTTCGCGCGGCGGCGCATTTCGCCGTCAACCCGCTCCAACGGCACGCCAAATACAAAAGAAGCGACACCGGCATGAACATCTTTTTTGTCGCGAAAAATCTGTGTTAATTTTTTATCTCCCGAGAGCATGGTTGCCACTCTTAATTCAATCTGGCTATAGTCAAAAGCGGCTAGCTTATGGCCTTTTTGCGCTATAAAACCGCCCCGGATTCTCCTGCCAAGCTCCGTTTTTATCGGCAAATTCTGTAAATTCGGATCTTGTGAAGAAAATCGGCCGGTCGTTGTGCCGTTTTGCAGGAATCTGGCATGCAATCGGCCGTCTTTGCCGGCCATTTTTGGAATTACATCGATATAAGTGGAAAGCAGTTTCTGCAATTCCCGATAGGCTAAAATTTCTTTTATAATCGGATTATCTTCTTCCAGTTCTTCCAAAACTGAAACTTTGGTGGAGAAAGATCCGCTGGTATTCTTTTTTTTGCCTGACCTTATGCCCATTTTCCCGAAAAGCACTTCTCCTAATTGTTTCGGAGAATTAATATTAAACTCCGTGCCCGCTATCTTGTATATTTTTTTAACCAGAAGGTCTAATTCTTTATGATATTCGCCGGACAATTTCTCAAAATATTTCTTATCTATCAGAATCCCGCATTTTTCCATTTTTCCCACAATAGGAATAATCGGCTTTTCTATTTCCTCATATACATTATCCAGGTTGTTTTCTTTTAATTTTTTGAAAACGTATTCATAAGCTTTCTCAAAAAAGTTCTCATCTGCTCCTGACGTAGGAGGGCGGGCAGATATCTGGGCAAAAAACAAAATATCTTCCAATTTGGGATTTGCTATGTCGGAATTGATGAGCCATAAGGCAATACTGGCTTCTTGGAGCTTTTCCGAGCTAATATTTAAAGAAGGCGAGCTTGGAGGATTCTTTCCAAAGAAATTTTTCAAGCGCCCCAGCAAACTTCTGAATTCAAAATTAACGAAAACTTGTTCAACTTTCTTTAAATCCGCACTTTCCCAAAAAGTTTTGGAGGGCAAAACAAAATCTATGGCCGCGTCGGTTCTTATTTTCGCCAATGTTTTTGAAAATAGAGCTTCTTCTTCGTTATTTTTAATTAATTCTATTATTCTGGGACTGAGGCCGGTTTTTTGTAAAACTCCCTGATTTTTTTTGATATTTTTGTAAATCTCCTCAATGGTTCCAAAAGTCGTAACCAAAGTGGTGGCGGTTTTCTCGCCAATGCCTTTGATTCCGATAATGTTATCCGACGGGTCGCCGCGCAATCCCTTATAATCCGGCAAAAATTTAGGCTTGAATCCGAATCGTTTTACGACTGCATCTTCGTCATATAAAATAGTGTCATTAATGCCTTTCTTTAAAGTGTAAACCTGCACTTTTTTATCATCAACCAATTGCATAGTATCCATATCGCCGGAAGCAATGATGATTTTAAAATTTTTTTCCTTTTTATATTTCTCAACTATCGTCCCTAAAACATCATCAGCTTCAAAACCCGGGCTATCGTATGTGGGTATGCCGAAAGCTTCAAAAATAATACGGGAATCTTTCAGCTGCGTGACAAGAGCCTCTTCAGTTTTCGCCCGGCCGGCTTTATATCCGTCATAAGCTTCGTGCCTGAAAGTTTTTTGCGGCAAATCATAGCAAGCGACAATATAATCCGGTTTCAGTTCACTAATTATTTTCATTAGCATGCTGGAAAGACCATAAAGCGCCCCGGTAGGTTCTCCTTTTGAAGACAAAAATTCTGGCAGGGCGTGATAAGCGCGGTGTATTATGGCGTGAGCATCCAGTAATACTAATGTTTTGCTATCTTTAGACATTAACTCAATTATAGCATCTAAAACAAGGCTAATCTTGAAATTAATTATCTAAGCTTAAAATATCGATATTCTTTATCGTCGCTGGAAATATAAACAAATCTGGCATGAGAAGGAATAATTTTAGGCACGTTTTCCGGCCATTCAATAAAAACCAGGTGTTTTTTATTGTTAATAATCTCTCCCCAACCCAGGTGTAATAATTCTTTTTCGTTTTTGAGGCGATAAGCGTCCAAATGAAACAGAAATTTATAATCTCCGGGTTTTTTGAGAGAATATTTTTTTATAATTACGAAAGTCGGGCTGCTAACTTTGTTTTTTATGCCTAGATGCCTGGCAACAGCCTGGATAAAAGTTGTTTTCCCGGCACCTAAATTTCCTGAAAGACCCACCACCAAAGCGCCTCGATGCTTAATGTTCCTTTTTAATATTTTATTAAGAAACATTTTGGCTATTTGGGCGGTTTTTTTAGTATTTTTTGAAATTTTCGCTGTCTTATTCGGCATATTTTGATACTAGCATATTTTCGTAATTGCTGACATTATCTTTTGAAATTAAAATAGGCTATAATTTACCACAATGGCTCTATTTGATGAAGAAAAACAAAACAAACAACTGGAAGACTTGCACAAGCAGGAAGAAGAGCAATTGGTGGCAACCTTAGCAGAATCAAAATACGGCCTTCCTTATATCGATTTATACCGTCTAGGCATAGACAACGAAGCGCTTCGGGCAATATCCGAAAAAGATTCCAGGGAAATGAATGTGGCGCCCTTTAAGCTTTTTGGAAAAAATATTTTTATAGCTATCCACTCCCCAACCGATGACCTTTTAAAAAAATTAAAGGACGATATGGAAAGAAAAAATCTGGTTCCCGCTTTTTACATGGCATCAACAGCCAGCATAAATAAAGTCTGGAACAGGTATAAGGAAATTTCAATGGCGGAAAGCTCGAAAATCGGAGGCTTGGATATCTCCGGAGAAATTCTGAGAGAAACAGCGAAAAAAATACAAAAGATACAGGACATCCAAAAAATGGTAACGGAAGCGTTGGAAGGAAATAAAATTCACAAGATTTCCCGTCTGCTTGAAATAATTCTTGCCGGGGCAATCTCTATCAAGGCTTCCGATGTACACATAGAACCGGAAAAAGAAAGGGGGCGATTGCGGCTTCGTTTGGACGGCGTTCTTCAGGATGTGAATTTTTTCGGGCTGGATGTGTATCGTCTGCTTAACTCGCGCATTAAGCTATTATCCGGAATGAAATTGACTTCCAAAATATCGCAAGACGGGCGTTTTAATATTATGGAAGGAAATGAAGAAATAAGCATCCGGTCCTCGCTTATCCCGGGATCCTACGGCGAATCAATCGTGATGCGCATTTTGGACCCAAAATCCCTCCAAGTAGATCTTGAGGAACTGGGGATCGAATCTTATCTTTTTGGAATTATAAAAGAAGAAATTATAAAACCGAACGGCTTGATTTTAGTCACCGGCCCGACCGGGTCCGGAAAAACAACCACTCTCTACGCTTTTTTGCGAAAAATATATTCGCCGGAAATAAATATAATTACCATTGAAGATCCGGTTGAATATCATCTAATAGGGATAACTCAAACTCAGATAAATCTTGAAAAAGGGTACACTTTTCCGGAAGGGTTGCGCTCGGCTCTCCGCCAGGACCCGGATGTCATCATGGTCGGAGAAATCCGCGACGGAGATACGGCGGAAATCGCCGTGCAGTCGGCCTTGACCGGCCATATGGTTTTTTCTACTCTCCATACCAACAATGCGGCCGGGGTTATTCCCCGCCTGATTGACCTCGGAGTAAATCCGAAAATTCTAGTTTCCGCTTTATCTATTTCTTTAGCCCAGCGTTTGGTCCGCAAGTTGTGTTCTTTCTGTAAGAAAGAACACGCTCCCACAGAAGAAGAAAGTGAAACTATAAAATTAATAATCGCCGGAATGAAAGAAGAAGGTAAAGATATTTCAAAACACAATTTAAATGAGAATGCGCCTTTCAAGCTTTTCGGTGCCGTCGGTTGCGACAAGTGCAATTCCACCGGCTATAATGGCCGAATCGGCATCTTTGAGGCGATTAAAACAAACGAGGCCATAGAAAAAATAATGCCGGAAAATCCCAGTGAGCGGGAAATTAAAAAAGTGGCCAGCGACCAGGGAATACTTTCCATGCGCCAGGATGGCCTGGTAAAAATGCTAAACGGCATTACTTCCTTTGAAGAAGTGCAAAGCGTGGTGGATTTAAATGAGGAGTAGAAAACAAAAAAAGCATTAATCTCTAAACAATCCTTTCGGGGCTAGGCCCCAAGAGTAACAAAATATTATAGGATAGCCCCAGTGGTCTATAAATAGAACCAGAACGTCCTGTGCAAAATTGTATAACCGGTGGCTGATTGCTTAGAGATTAATGCCTTCTTCCTGTCTTTGGCAATGGCTTAAAAATCTCTCAAAACATATTGTACTATGATTAAACGGTACTCAAATGCTATAATGTGCATAGCTATGTTGATACTGTGTTGATAAAACATCAGTATTGAAAGCATAGCATAATATCAAGCCAATGTCAAGCAAAACAACGAAAAAGCTAGATAAATCAAATATAGAAAAAACATCCAACTCTGATGACTCTTTTTTAGACCAAACTCTCCGCCCTACCCGCTGGGATGAATATATCGGTCAAAAACACATAAAAGACAACGTCAAAATCCTCCTGCGGGCAGCCGAAGAGCGTGGACACATTCCCGAACATATTCTCTTTTACGGCCCTCCCGGACTGGGAAAAACAACCCTGGCGCACCTGATTGCCAAAGAAACAGGCAGGCAGATGAAAATCACTTCTGGACCGGCGATTGAAAAAGTCGGTGACCTGGCTTCTATCCTTACCAATTTGGCTGCGGGTGACATACTTTTTATAGATGAAATTCACCGGCTCAATAAAATAGTTGAAGAAATACTTTACCCGGCGATGGAGTCCGGGGTTTTGGATATTATCATCGGCAAAGGACCATCGGCCCGCACGATTCAGCTTGATTTGCCGCCTTTCACTCTCATCGCGGCTACGACCCGCGTAGCGCTCGTGTCTTCCCCTCTTCGTTCCCGTTTTTCCGGAGGAGTTTTCAGGCTGGAATTTTATTCCAATGAAGAAATTGCAAAAATAGTAGAGAGGTCCAGTAAACTTTTAAAAATCACATTTGAAAAAGACGCTTTGGAAGAAATTGCCAAGAGAAGTAGATTCACTCCCCGCACGGCAAATTACTTCTTAAAAAGAGTCCGCGACTTTGCCCAGGTAAGTAAGAAAAAGGAAGAGAAGCAAAACAATTTAAATAAAAAAATAGTAAAAGAAGCGCTTCACATGCTGGCGATAGATGATATAGGTCTAAATCAATCGGATAGAAAATTTTTGGAAATATTAATTGAAAAATTCAACGGTGGACCGGTGGGGCTCAAAACCATCGGCGCGGCAATGTCCGAAGAAGAAGCGACGGTAGAAGAAGTAATCGAGCCATATTTAATCCAGCTCGGCCTGCTAGAGCGCTCCCCCCGCGGCCGCGTGGCTACCAAGAAAGCTTATGAACATTTGGGTTTTGATATCAAAAAGGGGCAAGAAAAGCTGCTCTAAAACAAAATTGGTAAATGAAAAAGCCGCCAGTGCTTTCTCCGATAGGAAAATCTTAACGACCTTGAGATAAAGGCGGTGGGGGTCACACAGGACCCCCTTAACCGCTCCGAGGCAGCGCGCTACCTGCGCATCATTGCGACGTTCGCCTGGAACGCTTTCTTGCGAATCTTCATCGGCGTATCCTCCGACACAGCCTCTACGCGAGGCCACGCCTTCGCGCGTGGCGTCAAAGAGCTGTGTCGCTTTTAATTTTACATCTTCATGAAGAAGTGTCAAATAAGCAAGGTGGAAAATAACTTGGTGTATTTTGTGCTCTCCCTCTCCTCCTTATGAAGGAGGAGTGCCTAAAGGGCGAGGTGGTGCTTAAAGAATTACCACCCCTTTCCCCTCCTTAATCAAGGAGGGGAGGAATGTGCTAAAATCTAGTCATGAGAATTTTGGGAATTGACCCAGGGTTTGAAAGATTAGGAATTGCGGTATTAGAAAGAACCCCTGAGGCAAGACCTCAGGGGAAAGAACGCGTGCTTTTTTCGGAATGTTTCAAGACATCCGCTAAATTAGAATTTTCGGAAAGATTAAAACTAATCGGGGAAGAAGTAAAAAAAATTATAAAAAAATATAAACCGGAAGTTCTGGCGATTGAAACTTTGTTCCTGACTACCAATCAAAAAACCGTAATGCGCGTCGCTGAAGCGCGCGGAGTGGTGATTTACGAAGCGGCTTGCGCCGGACTCAAAATATTTGAAGCTTCCCCGCTACAAATAAAAATAGCCACGACTGGTTACGGCAGGTCGGATAAAACACAAATAAATAAAATGGTGAAAATACTGGTTGAGATAGATGATTCTAAAAAATCGGATGACGAACTGGACGCTGTCGCGATAGCCCTGACGGCTTTTGCGCATCTGAAATATTGAAGCGAAAGTTATCCACACTTTCTATTGCCAACCTTTTTAGATTTTGATACAAAAGAGGCATTATTAGGTCGCTTATAAAAATTTAAAAAAATTTTTATGCATAATGAGGATGAAGACATAGAAGATGGTTTCCAAATAAGTGATGATGAAAATGCGGACAATTTGGAAGAAATAAATGACTTTGGATTAGATGAAGAAGACCCGGATAAAGATAGATAAGAAAATAAAAACGCCCAATTGGGCGTTTTTATTGTTGTATAATTTTCACAAATATTTTTTTGCCTATTTTAAGTGTTAAATTTTCTGAAACTTTAAGATTTACATCGGTTATATTTTCATTCTTTTCTAAATCATGAACGGCATTTTCTAAAACCAGTCTGCGCCATTGGCTTTTAGAAGATAAAACTTTGTTTTTTACTAAAACTTCACTCAATAATTCCCCCTTATTATATTTTATTTCTTCCATTTCTTCTGGTATTTCTCTTTTCTGAAAAGTTTTAATAAAATTCTCTTCGGCTTCTTGCGCCTCCTTCTCACTATACAGACTAGAAACGAGTATATGAGCGATTTTTTTCTTCAAATCCATCGGGTTTTTCTTAATATCAAAAGAATTAATTTCTTCCATTAGTACATCGGTCAGGAGAGTGAACATCGGGATGATGGCATCGTCTCCCAAAGACATAATTTTGCCGAATAAGTCGTTGGGCTCATCAGTTAATCCAATTACATTGCCTTCGCTTTTACCAATTTTTACCCCCTTCGAATCCGAGAGAAGTGGTGTGGTCATTACGAACTTTTCTTTGCCTTTCATTTTCTTCATCAGAGTGCGGCCAGCTAGCATATTGAAAGTCTGATCGGAACCGCCCAGTTCCAAATCCACATCCATCGCAACCGAATCGTATGCTTGAAGAAGCGGATATAAAAACTCCCGTAGATTTATTTCTTCTCCGGCTTTCAAGCGCTCTTGGTACATATCTCTTTCTATCATTTGCTGGACGGAAAAATTTTGCGCAATATTCAAGATGTCTGTTTTGGTAAGTTTATTCAGCCAATCCCCATTGTACAAAATCTTGATTGGATTGGGCCCATCGAAACGAACCACCTTGGAGGCTTGAATAAGATAATCTTTGGCGTTGGCGCGAAGCTCTCGGCTGGTAAAAAACTTTTCTCGAGTTTTTTTCTTTCCGGTTGGATCTCCCGCTTCTCCAGTACCATCTCCAATTAAAAAAATAACTTCGTGGCCAAGATCCTGCCATTGTCGATGTTTGCGTAGACCAACCATGTGACCAATATGCAGTTTATTTCCGGTAGGATCAAAACCTTGATATAATTTTATTTTTTTACCGGAACGCAATACTTGCTCCAAAGCTTCGGGAGAAGGATAGATTTTATCGACTCCCCGAGTCAGTAATTCATCGATTTTGTCTCGATTTTTATCAGCATTTTTTATTACTTTCATATTCGAATAATATCACATTTTTTGCTATAATTCGAGTTGTGAGAAAAATATTTAAAACCAAAAAATCTTTAAAAAACCTGATACTGCTGTCGGCAAGTATTTTTATTTTGGCGTTCGGAGTAATAATTGCCCTGCTTTCTTCTTTGCAAATTCCCGATTTCCACTCTTTTGAGGACCGAAAAGTCGCGAATTCCACTCAAATCTATGACCGCACGGGAGAAATCCTGCTTTATGACATACATCAGGACACAAAAAGAACCTATGTTCCTTTTGACCAAATGAGCCTGAATATAAAGAACGCAACTGTCGCGATTGAGGATTCCGAATTCTACAATCATCGCGGGATAAGGGTCACTTCCATCGTCCGCGCAGTCTTGTCTAATATTTTTGGCACAGGCCGCACTCAGGGCGGTTCAACCATAACTCAGCAGCTGGTAAAAAACACTCTCTTGACGCAGAAAAAAACTTATATCAGAAAAATAAAAGAATGGGTTTTGGCAATTAAAATAGACAAATCTATGCCAAAAGAGAAAATACTGGAATATTATCTGAACGAAGTTCCTTACGGCGGAAATGTTTACGGGATAGAAGCGGCGGGCAAAACTTACTTCAATAAAAACGCTCAAGATTTGACATTAGCGGAAGCGGCTTATCTGGCATCCATCCCCCAGTCTCCGACCACTCTCTCTCCTTATGGAAGAAATAAAGACAAACTGGAAGCCAGGAAAAATTTAGTGCTTTCCAGGATGCTGGAACTTAAATTCATTGCCCAAGAAGAATACGATAAGGCAAAAAACGAAACAGTTGTTTTTATACCGCAGGCAACCATGGGCATCAAGGCGCCGCATTTTGTTTTTTTTATTAAAGATTATCTGGAAGAAAGATACGGAGGTGAGATGGTGGAAAATGGCGGGCTAAAAGTCACGACAACGCTTGATATCGGCCTGCAAGCCAAAGCGGAACAATTTGTAAAGGAGGGTGCGCTGCAAAATGAAAAAGACTGGAAGGGAGAAAATGCGGGACTGGTGGCAATAGATCCGAAAACGGGACAAATTTTGACAATGGTCGGATCAAGGGATTATTTTGACAAAATGATTGACGGCAATTACAACATCGCTACAGCCAATAGACAGCCTGGGTCTTCTTTTAAGCCCTTCATTTACGCTACGGCCTTCAATAAGGGCTTTACCCCGGAAACTGCGTTCTTTGACCTGCCTACAGAATTTCAAACGACCTGTGACGCCACAGGCAAGGCTTTTCCCGGACATGATCAAAAAGATTGTTATATGCCCGATAATTATGACGGAAAATATCGTGGGCCAATGTCGTTGCGGGATGCTCTGGCGCAATCTATCAATATTATAGCGGTAAAACTTTTCTATTTGGCGGGACTTCCGGATTCGCTGAAAACAGCCGAGAACATGGGCATTAGCACCTTGAAAGATATTGGCCGATATGGGCTTACCCTTGTTATCGGAGGCGGAGAAGTATCGCTTCTGGATATGACATCGGCTTACGGGGTTTTTGCAAATAATGGCATAAGAAATCCATATACCGGAGTTTTAAAAATAGAAGATGTAAGTGGAAAAGTTTTAGAAGAATTTCAGACAAATCCGCAGGAAATTTTGCCAAAAAACACCACCTTAATCATTTCAGACATTCTCTCGGACGAGAAAGCCCGTATACCGACGTTTGGATCGCACTCAGCTCTTTTCATACCAGGGAGAGAAGTGGCTGCAAAAACGGGAACAACAAATAATAACAAGGATGCCTGGACTATCGGATATACGCCGTCTGTTGTGATAGGTGTTTGGGCAGGGAATAACGACAATACTCCGATGAAAAAAGGCGGAGCGGCAGTGGCAGGGCCGATTTGGAATAAATTTATGAATGAGGTGTTAAAAAATTTACCAAATGAAAGTTTTGAAAAACCGGAATTGGAAATTGACCCGACTAAGGTGAAGCCGGCTCTTCGTGGATTTTGGCAGGGAAATGAAAACTTTTTTATAGACAAGATTTCCGGGAAATTAGCCACCGAAAACACACCAAGGGAAACCCTGCAGGAAAAAGTAATAACAAACGTGCACTCAATCTTATATTGGGTAAATAGGGATGATATTTTGGGACCAGCGCCCCTGAGTCCGGCTGGCAGTTCCCAGTTTAATCATTGGGAAATTCCCGTACAAAACTGGTGGGCGCAGAACAAAGAAAAATACCGCGTGACAACATGGGGTGAAAAACCGACAGCTTTAGATGATGTCCATACTCCGTTATCAAAACCGGTAGTTTCAATTCTTGAACCAAATGAAACATCAATTTACTCTTATGACCAAAAAATACGCTTAAAAATATCCAGTTCCGGGCCTTTTCCTTTGCAAAAAATAGACGTTTTTATAAATGATATTTATTTGGAAACCTCGGAAATTCCTTTTGTTTTTTCTTTCATCCCAAGAGAGCTGGAAAATCTGCAAGATACTAATGAATTAAAAATAATTTCTTATGATACAGCCTACAACCGCAGCCAAACAACTTTAAACTTCAAAGTTCAATAATAATTATCGCATGTCCTGCGGAACCCCCTTGTTTAAAGATTTTTTTAGTTTTAAAAAGATTTGCTCCCGCTTGAGAAGAATTTCGTTCTTATAAATAGGCTTGATGTTTAAATAAACCGTATTGTTTTTTATTTCTATTTCCCTAGAACTTATCTCCACTTTAATAATTTCGGAAATAATACTCCGAATGGATTCTTTTCTCCCTTCTTCAGAAAGAAGAATATTATTAAATTTTCCGAGTAAGTCTTTTATTACAATCATTTTACCTATTTATCGGCATTATGAGATAAGTAAACGACGAATCGGAAACGGAAGTTATAATTATTGGCTTGGAGGTTCCGGATAATTTTATAGAAATGCTGTCTGTGGTAAGCGACTGGAAACAGTCCAAAAGATATTTATAATTAAAACTCAGTTCAATGGCTTCCCCGTTAATAACAGCATCCAGGTAGGTCTTGTTTTCCCCAATATCGTTATTGGCGGATGAGAGTTCGAAAACTTTTTCTTTGGGCTTAATTAAAAGATTAACCTGGTTGAATTTATCTGAAAAAACATTTGAGAGCTTCAACGCATTCAATAGGTCTTGCTTAAGAACCACAACGTCAGTTAATGAATCTTTTGGAATAATTTGACGATAGTCGGGAAAAACTCCATCAATTATCCGCGAAGTTAAGTAAACATTGTCGGAAGAAAAAGAGATTTGGTTTTTATTAAAACACACTTTTACATTTCCTTGAAGTTCTCCGAAAATTTTCAGTATTTCAGAAATATTTTTAAATGGGATGAGAATTCCCGGAATTTCTTCAAGTCCTTTTGTTTTAACCTTCTTTTCAGCCAGCCTAAAAGAATCCGTGGAAACAAAAACCAAACTGTCCCCGTTGGTGTAGATAAAAACGCTTGAAATTTCCGGTTTTATATCCGAAACAGAAGAACTATAATGAACCGATTTTATCCCTTCAATTAATTTTTTTGACTCAATCTCAAAACTGGCTCCGGCAACTATTGGTATCGTCGGAAAATCTTCGTGGGGTTGGCTTTTTAATTTTATTTGGCTTTTTTTTGTCTTGATTAGTAGGTTCCCGTCTTTATCCTCAAGAAACACATTTTCGTTCTGAAAAATATTTGAAAAGGTCGCATTTAACGCCGACCCAGAAATAGCCAAAACTCCTTCTTTTTCTATTTTTGCGGGAATCTCAATCTCGACACCAAGGCTCAAATTTGTAGACCTTAATTTTAAAGATTTTCCCGAGGTTATTAATAAAACTGAGCTTAAAACTGGCAAGGTTAAGTTTTTACCTGTTATTCTTTCCACTTGAGAGATTGCATTTTTAATTTTTTCAACCGAGCATTCTAGTTTCATGTTTGTTTATATTTATATATTTTAAAATTATTAATAATATTAGTTCTGTTGATAAGTGTATAAATATGTTTTGTCTTACTTAATATGATTATTCTTTGTTTTTATTTTTCATTTGAATCTAATAACTTCTTTTGTTTTTAATTGATTATGATTTATAAAATTTTCTTTCTTTTAAATTAACAATTTTTGTTTTACTTATTACTACCTTTTGGGCTGTTTATTAACAATTATTTAAACATAATTCTCATTTGTTCCAACTCTTGTAATAAACCAGGGTCGTTTTTTAAATCCTTTTTAATTTTTAAGCATGAATGTATAACTGTTGTATGATCCTTTCCTCCCAGTTTTTGCCCAATTAAAGGATAGGAAACATTAAAATCTTCCCGAAGTAGATACATTACAACCTGTCTGGCTTTGACTATCTCTTTTTTCCTGGTTTTTTCGTAAACCGATGACTCTTCTAATTTATAATACTCGCTTACTATCTTTACAACATCTTTTATGGCCATATTTTTCTTTGGCCTCATGTTGTTTTTCAACAGGTTTTTTACCTCTGGCAGGGAAAGGGGCTTGTTTTTCAGCCGATATTGACAAACTATAAGATTTAAGCTTCCTTCTAATTCGCGGATGTTTCCCTGTACCGCTCCTGCGACATATTCTATTATTTCTTGGTCTAAATCGATATTAACTTCACGGAGCTTTACTTTTAGAATTGCTAGACGGGATTCATATTCCGGTTCGGAGATGTCTACGATCATTCCCGCAGCGAAGCGGGATTTTAGACGGTCCGCCAGTTCTGGAATATAATTAGGGTGCTTGTCGGAAGAAAAAATAATTTGCTTGTTGTTTTCATGGAAAGTGTTGAAGGTGTGAAAAAGTTCTTCCTGGATTTTTTCCATTTTGCCTATGAATTGGATATCATCTATGATTAAGAGATCATACCTGCGATATTTTTCTTTAAAAGAATTTGCTTTGTTGTTTTGAAGCGAGTTTACAAAATCTGTCGCGAACCTTTCTAAGGTCATATAATGCACTTTTTTGTCCGGATATTTGTTTTTTATCGAGTTTCCAACCGCCTGAATTAAGTGGGTTTTTCCAAGTCCGGTGCCTCCGTAGATAAAAAACGGATTATACTTAGTTCCCGGACTTTCTATTATTGCTTGAGCTGCGGCATAAGCAAGTTCGTTAAAAGTTCCCACAATAAAAGAGTTGAAATGATAACGTGGATTTAAGTTGTCTTCCGGGTTTATGTATAGGTCTTTTAGGGGTAGCTCTTTGTCCACGGTCTCATTTATTATTGTTGTTTCCTGTTTACTGTTTTCTATTTTGATAATAGTGTATTCTACAGCGCGCATATTTTCATATGCATCCGCTATGGTTTTAGTAATAAGCTTGTGGTACTTATTCATAAGCCAGTCGCGGACAAACTCATTCGGTACCCCGATATAAATGATGCCAGTGTCTTCTTTTATGATGGATGTATTTTTAAACCAAGTACTGAAATTTGCTTTTGAGATGCCAGTTTCGATTTCCATCAGGCAATTTTTCCACAACTGTTTCGTATTCATAGTTCCGTATTATACTCTTTATAAATCAGATAGCACCCGTAAACACTTATTAACTCTGTTGATAAGCTGTGGATAAAAATATGGGCGCTAGTCAGAGCTTAATACTTAGTTGCCTAATGTCTGTTTTTATTATAAACTAATCATATGTCGCAAACATATCAGCCAAAGAAGAGAAAAAGAGCCAGAGCGCATGGATTTTTAACTAGATCTAGAACCAAAACCGGACAAAGAGTGCTTTTAAGAAGGCGCCAAAAGGGCAGAAAAAAACTCAGTGTTTAGCCTAGTTTAATCCACGCCCATAGCGGGACAAGTTATGCTTCCTAAAAAAAATAGAGCCGATAAAAAAGCGGTGGAAAAAATCTTTAAAACGGGCAGGATTTTAAGCTCGCTCAATTTAACCTTTAGGTTCATAAATACTAATAGTAAAGAAATAAGGATTTCTTTTATTGCGCCCAAAAGCATTGCCCGACTCGCGGTTAAAAGGAATTTACTGAGACGGCGCGGATATTCTATTTTGAACAAACATATTAATAAATTCCCCGTCGGACTTCTTGGTGTTTTTGTTTTTAGAAAATATCAGGATGATATTTTAATTATTGAAAATGAAATTAAAAACATACTTAATAAAATCAATTGATTTTTATCAAAAAAACATTTCCATTTTTAAAAAACCGAGCTGCGTCTTTTATCCTACTTGTTCGGAATACGCTAAACAAGCCATAGAAAGACAGGGAGCGCTGAAAGGGATTTATTTGGGATTTTTGCGTATTTTACGCTGTCACCCGTGGCAAAAAAATCATATCGATCCATTAAATTAAGTAGCCTTATTTTAATACTTGTCCCTTAGTAAATTTTGCTAAAAATTTTACTTCGGAGTAAGATTAGAATATGCTTTCGCATATCTGGAATATCGTTTTATATCAGCCATTACTGAACGCCTTGGCTTTTTTAGTGTCAATTATACCCGGCGGGGACGTTGGCATTGCTGTTATTGTTCTCACTATCATTGTAAAAATAGTGCTTTTCCCTCTTTCCCAAAAATCTATTGAAAGCCAGGCTCAAATGAACCTGCTCACTCCCGAGCTTAATAAAATAAAGGCAAGCGGCGCAAATAAAGAAGAACAAGCCAGGCTGACTTTTGAGCTTTATAAGAAACATAAAACTAACCCGTTTTCAGGATGTCTTTTGGTTTTAATCCAGATTCCGATTATTTTTGCCTTATATTATGTCTTTTTTAAAGGGATGAATTTCCAAAACGGGCTTCTTTACTCTTTTATTCATGTTCCGGAAAATATAAATATGGTTTTTCTTGGTCTTCTTGATATAACTAAAAAAAGCCTAGTTTTAGCAATTCTGGCAGGGGTGTCCCAATATTTACAGGCATACTTTATGCCAAAACCCGCCGTTTCTTCGGGGACCGGAAACTCTTTTCAGGATAATTTTACCAAGAGTATGCACATGCAAATGAAATATATTTTCCCATTTGTTGTCGCTTTTATCGCTTATACTATTTCCGGCGCGGTTGCGCTGTATTGGATTACAAGCAATATTTTTATGGTAGGACAGCAGATTTATGTTAATAAAAAAGAATTTAGTAATGGATAAAAATGAAATTCAAAAATTAATAAAAGAATTGATTGAAAAAACCACGGTAAAACTGAATGACATTTCTATTGTCGAAAATGGACCTGAGAATATATGGATTTCAGTAGAAGTAAACGAACCGCATCTTTTTTTAGGGCGCGAAGGCGAGGGGCTACATGCTCTTAACCATCTTGTTCATAGGATTATTGAAGCGAAAACTGCCTCTATTCTTGAGGCAGGAGCGCAAAAAGGCTTGGGTGTTCTCGTTGACATAAATGGTTTTCAAAAAAAACACATAGAAAATATCCGCGCAATCGCGCATATGATGTCAGAACGGGCCAGATATTTTAAATCCAATATAGAAGTTGACCCAATGTCGGCTTTTGAACGCAGAATTGTTCACGAATTTTTATCTGACGCAGCTGATTTAAAGACTGAATCAGTCGGCACAGGGCATGCCCGTCGAGTGGTAATTAAATACATCGGGGCTATATAGGGAACTAGAATTAAAATAAAAAATTTATTTTAATTCTAGTTCCCACAAGAAGGAATCTTTTTTGTTTATAAAGAATAAATAATTTTCACCTTCATCTAAGGCAAGTTTTATACCATCAATCTCCTCTCTTGCATTTATTGTAGTCGGATCCGCAACCATGGTTGCATTCCCGTCTTCAATATCTATCTTCCAGAACCGGTCCCCAAAAGACACTTCTCCTTGATACCAGGCATCCGGGTATTGGCCCACATCAATTATTTTGGGCACAGCGCAATAAACAACATTGTTTTTTTTGCCCCAAACGCATTTTTCCGGCAGAGTTCGGACTCCCAGCAAATTTGGGACATTCGTGTCTGTGTGATAAACGCTGAGCGATAGGTTGTTATTGCCGTAAAGAACCAATTTCCCGCTAGGACTTGCGAGAGTTGTGAATCCGTTTATGCCGCCAAAAATTTTACTTAGATTTTTACTGTTTAGGTCGATTGCATACATATACCCCGGGACGCCGGATGAAGGCTTGGTGGTTAAGGTGATCATTTTATTGTTCGGCCACCACGATGACCACTCGGTAAACGGCGAATCAAAAATTTGAGCCTTCTTATTATTCGATAAATTAAGAGTCGTGCCTACCGTATTATCTCCGATATTAAACAGGTAAAATATGCTTGAAGCATCCAAAGAAATGCTCACATCTTTTATATCTTCCGGCAGGAAAGACCCTTTTATTTCATTATCAGGAGTTGTGTCCGCGCCCAGATATTCTTTCGGAAGACTGCCGACAAAAGTCTCAATTGTTTTGCCGTCTGTTTTCAAATATCTCATAACCACGGACTCTCCTTTATTTCCGAAATATGCCTCATAAATCTTGGGTATTACTGTTGTTGAAAATCTTCTTTCTTCTATTTTATCCGCAAAAGTCTGATAGATGTTTCCTGTAATCCTGTCCACATATCTTAAGGCAGGGGCAAATTCAGTTAATGGTGGAGTGACCACTGTTTTCGGCGGGGTTCCGTCTTCGGTGGTGATTGGTACTATCGGCACATCTTTCAATCTTTCCTTTACCAATACCCCGAATCCCGCTACGGGCATACTGGAAACTTTTTTCAATTTTATATTTGCTCCTTGTGCAGGTGGCTGATATCCGGAAACATCGGCTGGAGAAGTTGTTCCTCCGGGAGATGTCGTGCCATTTCCGAATGGGTTGAATGTTGAAACAAAATTGGTGCCCTGATTCGTATCTTCCGGCGACGTTGTCCCTTGGCGGAAATATAAAAATCCTAAAATTACCACTACTGCGACAACCAGGACTATTATTAAAAGTATAAAATTTCTTTTTGACATAAAATTTATGGCCACTTGACGTAGGTAATTCTATTTTTTATTGAATCTAATTGTCTTACTGCCGTGCCCCCAGATTGTGTATCCAATATTTGTCCATTACCCAGGTAGATAGCTACATGACCGTTAGTTTCTACTTTTCCACCCCCTTTATCTCCTTTTTTCCACCCCACCAAGTCACCGGAATGTAGTTGGCTAAAATCATAAGTTGTTCCATTTACCGCGGTAGCACCGCTTCCAAACATTTCATTAGTATTACCTCCTGTATAACTTAATCCAGCACAACTATAGACTTGAGCAACAAAAGCAGAACAATCTAAAGTTATAATCGATGAGTTAATAGTATTTCTTTTCCCCGTTGCTTGACTATAGGTTGTTTTGCCGACAAATTGCTGGCCAATACCAGCAACCGCACTTTTCCCCCCGCTTCCGGTACATTTTGTTATTCCAAAAGATTGCAGTGCTGTTTTACTTATAGCAACGAAAGGATCAGGAGATTCACCTCCAAGATCGACTACCACCGTCACATCTTCTAAGCTTTCTAAATCAGTATTAAGCAAATCAGGATTTATGGTAAAAAGAAGCGTATATGCCCCAAGGGCGAGAAGAAGCCCGAGTATAGCGCCGGTAATCCTTTTCCTGCCTTCTTCTTTGCTTGATATCAGTTCGGTGGTCATATACTGAATCCCGCCCATGACAATCATTATCACAGCTAGAACGGCGCAGATGCCGATGAATAATTTTATCATTAGATTTAGATACCCGCCCAAGGCGCCGCCGCCTTCACCTGTAGGGTCAAAAGTATTTAGTGTTTCCCCATTAGTGTTAGGTAATGGAGACAAAAGAACATAAGTACACGAGCAACCATCAGACGTAAGTACTGAAGGGGGCTGACACGTTGGAGCTGTTGTGCAGGTAAAAGCCAAACTAAAATGAGCGGGAACAACAAAACTAGCTAGAACGATAAGTATTAAAATGTATGGTAAAAGTTTTTTCATTCTAGAATTCTACGTTAATCTCCTTACTGGCTGTGCTAAAAATTTTATATTTGTTTTCAATTTCCAATTTTATTTTTGCCGTCCCGGAAACTCCCGCCTGCGCCCTAAGCGGTATTAAATTTTTTCTAGAGCCGAGAATGTTTACCAAACTATCGTTAATAGACCAATTCCAGGCGAGGATTGGAATTCCGATATTTTTTGGCGATATAAAATACGGCGCCGCTTCCATAACTTCTTCATTTTGAATTTTGTGTCCGCTAGAAAGAGCCTGTTCCCAAATTGTTCCCAAATTGGCGTCATTTTTATAAAATACGATTTTTGGCTGGTATGTTCCTATGGTTATATTTGCCTCTGATGAATACTTTTGGTCTATAGTTGATGCTGTGACTGATACGTTGTTTGAGTTGTCCAAATAATCATTTATATAAATAAAAGAATTTTTACCATAACCTGAACCTTCTTGGTCATTGTTATAATCTTTTTTCCAGGCGTAAGTCATGTTTTTTGAATCAACAAAACCAGAACCGCTTTTTATTTCCGGCATAGCCACTACTTTCACTTCACTATCCGGCGTCGGCAATGCCCTGCCTTTATAAAATGGTGGCACATAAGAATCATTTGCTTGCCAGAGCAGGACCATAACGGCAGGTCTGATTATTATTCTGGTGTCTATTGCGCCATCGGGTAGAGATATCGTAGCCACAACACTTGTTTCCGATCCGGCAGCTCCTGCATTTACCGAGAAAGACTTTTTGCCGATTCCGGACAAAACACTTTTACCATTTACAGACCACGATATTAAAACACTGTCCAGATTATTGGCATAACTGCTTAAAGTAATGCTTGTGTTTTCATTTGGAGCCGGATTTTCAGGCACGACGTTTACCGATATACTGCTGGGCGAAGCGGCATTTGCCTTGAACGGCAAAACAGCCCCCGATATTATAAATATTGTAATTAGAAATGAAAATAAAAATTTGGGTCTCATGTTTTAATTATACCCCATCCCCCACCTTCCCCCAAGGGGAAGGAGCTTTCATTTCTCCCTTTCCTTTGGAGAGGGCCGGGGTGAGGTGACTTAAGGTGATGTTTTAGTCTCTGCTGCTTCCTGTTCCTGTTTGGCTTTGCGGTTTGACAATATCTGAGAAGGGTCGGAAGTGATAATTTGATCTTCGGTATAAGAAGAAATGATTTTTATGGCAACATGTTTCAGCCCGGCGAAAAATATGCCTTCCCCGACATTTGACTCCAAGAGCAGATATTTCTCTTCGTCCGTCAGATTGAAAGTCTTTTGCAGAATATCAATCGTGGTTGGGGATTGTTTCAGCAAAAGCTGGATGGAAGAATTTGTGATTATCGGCACTCCATACGGAGAATTCAAGAAATCGGCCGCATCCTGAGTGATAGTGGAAAGACCTAAATAATATTTTCGGCCTCTTTTCGCGATAGAATACAAGAATGATGCCGTATCTTCGGACTTCATCATCCACCACGCCTCATCCACCACCAGCAGGCGTTTTTTTAAGTTCTTGCGTATCGCATTCCAGATATAATGCATGATGATATACATAGCGACTGGTTTTAGCTCGTCTTCCATATCGCGGACGGAGAAAACCACAAATTTTTTATTAATATCAACGTTAGAAGGCCTGTTTAAAAAAGTTGCCCAAGAACCCTTCGTGTATTTTACCAGTCTTTGCACGACTGAATCGCTTCCATCCATTCCCGAGAGTACCATTTCAAAGTCCGACAGGAGAGGAGGGTCAATATTTGAAAAATCCGATTCAGGAGTAATGTCTTTTATGGCATAAGTTTCTGAAATAGCCCGGTCAACCATTGAATCTTCCTCCGGGGTGAGACCGCCCAACATTAACCGGAAAAGCCCGACTAAATTTATAATGTTTGAACGCAAAACATCCTCGGCTGTCTCGTCCTCGTGCGGTATCGGCAGGTCAAAAGGATTAATATGATGGTCCGAAGAAAGAGAAATATTAAAATACCGCCCGCCGACGGCCTCGGACAGAAATTCATACTCTCTTTCCGGGTCTATCACAATAACATCAGTATCAAACATCAAAGACCTTAAAATTTCCAGTTTTGTTGCGTAAGATTTTCCGGCGCCCGCCTTGGCAAAGGTCACCGAGTTATAATTTTCCAGCGAGAATCTGTCAAAGATAACCAAAGATGAATTATGTCTGTTGATGCCGTAGAGTATTCCTTTGTCGGAGGTTAGGTCAAAAGAAATAAATGGAAAAACACTGGAAAGCGGCTCCGAATTCAATTTTTGGTGAATGTTTAACAGGTCCGTATCTATCGGAATGACGCTCTTGAAGCCTTCCTCCTGCTGAAAAAGCGCCGGCTTGATATAAATAAGTTTTGACTCCAGCATTGATTTTATTTCGTTTTCAATTTTAAAAAGTTCCATATCATTATCCGCATAAATTGTGATATAAATACCCACATCAAACATTTTTTCCTGCGCTTGTATTAGGTTGTCGCGGAGCCCTTCCAGGTCTTGATAAGCGGTGTCCAGCATCGGGTCGCGCACCATTCCTTTTGATTCACGGACACTTATCTGGCTCTGCACTTCGGCGACTTTTTTTTGGAATTGTCTCAGCATCAGAGATGTGTCTATCGGGTGGATGAAGATTGAAATATCAAAAACTTTGTCCAAGTTGATTATTGGAGAAAACCAATTGTCGGTTAAAAATCGCGGGTAAGATATTATAAAAAAAGTGCGGGCAATTTTCTCGCCCAAATTTATTGATTTTGACTCGATTTTCAGGGCGGACGGCGCAATGACATCCTGAAGTTCCAAGTTGGCGGATTCATAGATTTCTTCCGGCAATACCGCCAAAGTAGAAGCTTGTGTTTCTCCCCGAGAAACCGCGTTTTGTTTTCCGAATAATTTTTTTAAAAATTCCATCATATTTTTATTCAAGCTTGATTTTCCCTTCCGCTTCTCCCGGATTAAAGACTTTGTAGAATACTTCCACCACTTCTTCAGTGCCCAGTTGAGCCGAGTTTATGCCGCAACGCCCAAGACCTTGCTGCACGACAGCCACTCTTTCTTCCAACTGCGATCTTTTTTCTTCAAAATCTATCTGTCTAGCCACTCGCGCCTCTTCTTTATTTTTTCTGAAAAACAGTTTTCCGAATATCCCGGAGTCTGATTTTAAGACAGTATGCGTGTAAGGCACTACCACAAAAAAACTTTTTGTCATTATACTTACCGTTTCGGTAAAATTCCTAATGAACTCTATATATTCCTTTGTTTGCAGTTTAAGCAATGGCTCGTTTTGCACCTTTATCCTGTTTTCCAAAAGCAAAAGATAGGGGCGGATGTCCAGTTTTCTGGATTGGACCGATATTTGCACGGGAAAATCCAGCGTATTAAGAAAGTTTTGAAATTGCGATATCGTCGCTTTTTGCTCGTCGGATGATTTTAAAGATAGATTGATTGAGTTGGCGAGCACGATTGCCCGAAGCTCATCGTTCTTTAGCACGACTATTCCGTCGCGTACTTCCTTAATCGGGACGAATTCTTGTGTTGCTTTTGCATTTAAAGCCATATTATTTATTATACATTACTATCTTTCTGCTTACTTAAATCGAGCACATCCAGACTCCAGGCTAAATCCCGCAGCTTACTTCCGCTTAGTTTCATTCCCAATTCCCCCATTGCCTCATTTTTACTCTCGTTTGCAATTCGCATTCGGTCGTTCTTGATTTTATCTTTATCTTTTTTCCAGATATAGAGTTTGTTTTTGGTAAAATATTTGAATCCCGCCTCAATCATATTGATAAAAGGCTTATTATTGGGACGGTAAAAGGTAAGCATTAGGGAAAATCCAGCAATGGCCAAAATCGGGATAGCTCCCCAGATGAGACCCAATAATTTATAAAGAACAAAACACAAGCCTGCTCCACCCGCCAAATAAACAAACTCCCTAAAGGTGAAAGGGCCGAATATTTTGTCTTCTATGTCTAAAAATTGTGGGACTTTGAATTGCATTTTATTATTCTGGAAGCTCTCTATACGGGTCCATGACTGGCGCGTTTACTTTTACGCTTGACGGATTTGGTAAATTTGTTTTTGTAATATTGTCCAAAGTGTGTTCGGTCTTTACCGAAGGGATTTGAAAAGAATTAGCAAATTTTTGGGACAACATTGAATGCATTTCTTCCTTCGGTGCGTCGGAGCTTACTGCGGAGGCGGCTGGTTTTTCATTTGTTGCGGGGTTCGGCTTCTCCCAGCCTTTACTTTTTGCCATAGCTTCAATTATAGGCTTTGCCGGCAATTCTAATTTTTCCGGGATTGGCAGCGTTTCTTTTTTTTCATTCCCATTTCCATTAATAATCTCAATCCCGGCGGAATTTAATACTTGCGTATTGATTTTTTTCTCTTCCACAGTGTCGTGTTTATTCCCCTCTTGAGGGGTGGCTCGTAGAGATGGGGTGGATGGATTCTGTTCATCTCCCCCTGACGGGTGCTCCTCAAGAGAAGAATTTTTTTCAAATATTTTTTTTCGTTCGGTTTTTTTAATCAGTTCTTCTTTTATTTTTGAGAAAACTTCGCGGTTCATTTCCTGGACCAGCTCGTTTGCGGCCGCTTTTGATATTTTCATCCTATTTTCCAATTCCTTCGGATAATCCTGGGAAGATACAAGCCCGCAAAGCAATAATTCTGTTTCTAGCTCCAAATCTCCCAATTGCTCAAAACTATATCCTTTTGTCTCTCTCATTTTCAAGATAGCCGCCTGCCACGGAACAGCGGCAATGGCGTTCAGCGTGTCTTCCGACAGTTGCCTCTTGGCCTTTTCAATTCTTATTTGCAATAAATCTACGGTGTCGTTCATGTTATTAATTATATGGTAAATTTGCTTTTTATGTCTGTCATTTTTGGTTTCATTGGGATTTTTGTGTTATTACCCTCTCCTCCTTTCTGAGGAGGAGTGCTGAAGGCGAGGTGGTTCCCTGTTCCATTACCACTCCCTGCTGAGAGGGAGCCGGAAGGGACCTGTGTTTCTCTTTCTTCCACAAAAGCAGAATAATCTCCGCCGGAAAGAATAAAATCAATTGTCTGTTTCGGTTTTGAATTTTTATCCTTGCCGCTTTTTTTAATATTCTCTATATAAACATCGCTTGTTGGTTTAAATATTTTTTCCGTTGCCTCCGCGGCTATTTTCTCTGCGTCATCCTTGGTTGTGCCGATTTCGTTTTCAATATGTGTCGCGTATAAATCCATACTGGTTAAACCGATCAAGACAGTCAAGGTCTCGGCTTGGAGATGATTTATCTCGCTTTCGTTGAGCAGATATTTTTTGCCGATTTCTTCAATAATACTGCTCCAATCCAAAGAATTGATCGCTTCCTGCGCTTCTTTTGGTAGCTTACTTAATTCCTCTTTAATAATTTGTTTTAATTTATCAGTCATATTTTTATTTTATTTTTTACCACTATCTAAAGCAGCCCCCATTATAATTTTGTGACGAGCTTCCCTGCGGGCAGCAAAAGTGTCCCCGGAAGGACCGACGAACATCGCTGCTGGAGCTGCTACTCCTGGAAGCGCTACAGCTAAGGCAACCCTTAACGCTGTTTTTGTCCATGGCATCATGCCAGGAATATCTGCAGCAGAAGCCCTAGCTCTTCTCTTACTTTCAGCTTCTATCGCATGTTTGGCTTCTGGTATAATATTATCCTCCAAATCGTTTATTGATGTTCCGCCATTGTCGATAGAAGCATGAGCCACTCTAGCGGCTGCTCGTGTAGCGTTAGCTTTATTGGTAGCAGCATGAGCTTCAAGAGTAGCATCACGAGCAGTCTTAGCAAGAACTGCGTCGGCAGGATTTGTTGCTGCCAATCTTTGTGCTGTTTCTGCTGCCGTTCTTAATCTATCAGCAGCCGCTTCATCAACCGCAGCTTCAGCATCGTATACAAAAGCATCTGCTCCGGTTGCATTTTTGATTTTTGATTTTTGATTTCTTAGTTCGATTACACGATCAGAGGCCTTTTTGGCTGCAATCTGGGCGTCGGCAAATCCCGGGGTTGGTGGAATCGTTGTTCCATTTCCGGCATTTTCTGATCTTAATGCAGATTGAGCTGCGGCATCAGCTGCTTGTGCTGCCTTGATTTGATTATCAAGTTGTTCTATGTCGTGTGAACCTTCCATAAGGAGTGCTTGCTTGTTGTTTTCATGTCCATGTAAAGTTTGTGTCAATTTTTCATCTTCTCCAACCTTGAGTTCATCGGCCCTCTTTACCCTCTTTTCCACCGACCTCTTTCTGTCTGCCCTGAATCCGCCGTCCTTGACCAATATTTTAGATGCTGCCCCAAATTTTAGCCCAGTCACTCCTTCTGCGGCCTTTAAGACGCCGCCAATTGCGCCCTTTCTTGCGTCAAAGCTGCTGGTAGATGCATAGTCGCCTACTGTTCTCAATTTCTTGCCGGTAAATCTCCTGAGAGCATTGCGCATGCCGGGACCTTCGGCCGTTTGCCACTTCTTCATTTTTTCAGAGTCAGCCATCCAGGTACCCATTCTGCCCAAACTTGCCTGTCCTATCACTCCCGCTCCGCCCGTCGCTACGCCCAAGGCCAGTCCGGTGGCCAGTCCGCCGATTATTTTTGCGCCAGATATTAATTTTTCTCCCAGCACCCCTGAACCTTTTTTGGCAAATTTAGTCGCTTGAAGAAGAAGGATTAAGATTACCAATGCCGGAATAACGAAAAGTAGAATAGTTTGTATCGCGCCCATAAGACCACTGCCGTTGTTTATTGGGAGATTGCCAAATAAGCCTGGAGGTTTTAGTAATAAAAATATAAAATACATAAAGAACATAAAAATCGGAGCCATAAATGACACTGCGAGCAGACGTTTAGACCAAGCATCCCATCCTATATACTCAACTTTTTCTAGAAGTGGGACAGAGAAAGACATAAAAGCAAAAGGAGAGAAAATAATCAAAATCCAGAGTTCAATTAATCGGCCCAAGAAACTTATGCCGGCGATAAAAAATGCATAAGCGGCAAAAAGCATGACTGCTCCGGAAACAAAAATAAGCGCTATCATTGTCCCCGCTGTATCTTTTAATGGAAGCAAATCAGCCTCGGATATTGTTTTACTGTCATAGCCTGGTGGTGTTCTAGCTTGTTTAAAAAAGTTTTGCCAAGTTAAACTACTAGTAGGATTAAAAGCATTTGTCATAGCACCGGAAATATCTTTTTCTTCAACCCCCGTTTTAGCAGAATCTGTTCCACTATCATAAGGCCTACATTCTCCTGTAGTAGCATTTTTATTTACACAAACATCCAATTTATTATAAAAAATCAACGCCAAAATATTAGAGGAATCGATAACTATCTGAGTAAAAAACATAGAAAAGTTTATAAGTAAGGCAATAATTATAACTTTTGCTATCATTTTTTTAGCTTCAGATCCGCCCAAATCCAAAATAATTTTTACGGCTATATAAAGCAGGATAAGTATAAAGAAAATATTTGAAAGGTCACGGACAACTGTCCACGCAGTGGGGATAAAAGTGGACTTAGCGAATAAGGTACTGCTCAGTGTGATAGTTATTAATACATTGAAAAATTTTGCTGACAATCCAAGTATAAAAGCCGCAACTTGATAAAAAAGACCATAAGATATTTGTATAACACACCCAGGCCAAATGTCACCGTTGATTATTCCGCATTCCATATAACCAACTTGTTTTTCAAATTCTGACTGTTCTGGCGCTGGTGTTGCTGGCTGCGTTGTCGGTCGCGTTGAAGACCAAACTTTTGGCGGGGTACATTCATTCTGGTTGTAAGAGGTTTCAAACCACACACCATAAGCATTAGAACTCCAACATTTTTCACCTGCCGCCTGCACATTCTCCACCAGCCCAAAAAGTCCGATTCCGGCCACTATTATCAGTATTAGAATGTAAGGCAAAAACTTTTTCATAAACTAAAATTGGCTTCTGGTTGCATTTTCCGGCACTTTAATCACTTTTAATATCCCTTTGTTGGTATGTTGGGCGACAACAAAATTCGTCCCGTCAAAGACCGCATCTATTCCGGCAGAACCGGAGTTCGGGGTTCCCGTGTCCAGAACAATGGCATTTTTACTGCTCCAAGGCCTTAATATTACATATGATTTATTTGTTGTATTACTTTCTACTGAAGTTGCAATCCAAGGAGCGCCTCTCACCAGAAATACCACCGGTTTGCCTTCAAAACTAAATGACCCGATTTTTTTATTAGTATCGTTGCCGTTTGGGTCTATGCCCCGCATAGTTGTTCCCCCTCCTGCATAAAGAATATAGCCGCTATTTGTTGCTGTTTCAGACACAGAAGACAACGGAATGATTGTTTTACTTAAAGTACTTCCGGTCCAGACACATATGTCGGGATTATCACTGCCATCACAAGCATGGACCAAAGTGTTTCCGCTAATAGACAGCGCCCCCCCGGGGCCATTTGTAGTCAAAACGGCATTGTCTTTTGCTATTCTTCTTGGATTTGCGGCTAGGTATGAAGCCCAATGACCATCTTTAGCCGCAAACGTAGTTGCCCAGACTAGAGCCGGACTATCTGTCGTCAGTCTGGCTACCCATTCGCCGATAGTTGCCTCGTATCTAATCATTCCGGTCGGATTTTGTATAGTGCCTATTTCACAAATAAAAGTTAGCTTAGTTGTCGTTATCCATTGGCCCGCCAAACATCTGGCTCCGGCAGGCAAATTAGCCGGAGCTTTAAAATCATAATTTTGCCCGGTATTCAAGTCCGTTACCCAGCTTTCTCCCCAATTTCCATAAGTTACATATTTCCCGTCCGGCGATATTTTAGCCCACCATCCGTTGCTTGTCTGCGCAGGACTCCAAGTGCTTATCGGGGTGGCCGGCGTTATCACGCCCGGCGTGCCGCCGCTACTACTGCCGCTTTTCAGTCCGGGAGCAAACCGAGTCGTGGAATATTCCAATGAAGAGGTGGCGGCGAAACTCCCGTCATTTGTATTTGCGGCTATGACCGGAGAAAAATTACCAAAGCCCCCAAAGAAAGCCACTCCGCTTTTCAGTTGTGTGCCTGTTGAACTCAATATGTTATATGTGTTTCCAGAATCATTTTGATTTTGGACTATAACCGCATAATTGTTTGATTTAGAGTTATAAGCGAGTGCTCCTCCCCTACCTGCGCTGCTTATCGTGAGCACCGAACCTCCATCTGCAATGTTGCAACTGTTTAGTATTCTGCCCTTGGTTGTGGTGCTAGACTTGGAAGGCCAGGAAATCATATATTTTTTATTTACGGAATTATATACGATACTGGTAACTCCTAGACTGTCGTTATCGTAGACCGTTTCGGCTCCGAGTGCGCCGGTGGCTGGATTGTATTTTCGAGTAACATTTGTGGTGCCGTTGTCCCTGACATACGCTATACAGTATTCGTTTGCGTTTGCGGTTTCATTCATGGCGAGTACCGGTACCCAACTTCCGGTGCCCGAGCCAACATCAATGGCAGTTCCGACAACGCCTGACTGGCTGATAGTTATCAAGTTTGAATCAACGCCCGGATGCCTGTATTCCCAGACAAATGCAAACTGCTTGTTTTGGGAATCGTATTGAAGCACGGAATTTTTGGAGAAGAATGAAGCGGCCCCCCCGGGATCTTTGAATATTACAAACGGTGCTCCGGACATTGAGCCGTCAGGATTTACAAACCGGCCATAAATTGTTCCCCCGGATGCATCCGGAAAGCCAATCCACACAACCAGGTATTTATTGATATCCGAAGCGAAAGCAACCTTCGGAGCCATTACCTGAACTGATGCCGCAGTTGTCTGAATTTGGAATTCGGAAGTAATTGCTGTTCCGGTGTTGCCCATTATTCTTCCGTTTACTCCGCCGCTTACCACCAACCAATTGTTTTGGGCCGGGTTGTAGGCCAGATTTCCTCCCCACCCGCCGGTGGCATTATATGAAGGGACGGTCGTTCCGCCCCCGCTACCACTGTTGCTGATTTGGATTTGGTATGGATTTGACTCCGTGCTGCCGTCTCTATAAATTTTAATTGTTGTATTTGTTGTATTTATTTCGGCCGGCACTAAGACCGTGGCTTGGGTCTTGGCAGAATTGACTGTGCCATCAACGGAAGCGCGTCCGCTTAAGCCATAATAAAATCGTATGGTAACTTTATCGCTTGGTTTGTTAATGGTAGACAAGTTGGTTCCGTTGATGGTGATGGTCGTTGTTCCCGCCGTAGCTGTCGCAGGAGTAATGGATGATATATATGGAGTACCGTCAGTCGGAGTTGGAGGGAGAGTAACACATATATGGTTTTGTAACACTTGGGGAGGAGTACAGACCGGGTCGGTCGGTGGTTCAGTGCCTCCACCGCCTGTGCTGCATCCGCAGTCCGTTCCTCCTCCGGAGGCGGTACAGTTGAGGGGAATAAATCCTGTGAATTGAGTAGTGGCAGCCTCTCGTATCGTGCTAGCGCTTCCTATAATCGCGTCATATCTCTCCATCATTGTGTCTCCATCCATCCATACGGCGATAATGTCTCCGGTGGAAGGATTGTTGTTGCCGTTTAGCACCTCATCAGTTGCATTAAATCCTCTGGATATTAATTCTGTTTCTACAAGAGCCAAAAATGTTCTAGCATTTTGCCTACCGCCTGATTCTATGTTTGGCAAGTCCCCAACACTTGGATTTTCAGCTAATACCGCATCCATGGCGTCGCGTAGAGCTCCGGCATATTGCTCTCCTGTCTCGTCGCATTGCTCACCGCCCCCCCCGAAATCTCCAGTTAAATCCTCAAAATCTTCCGTTATAGGAGTAAGCCCCGGCAGGCTTCCTTTGTAATCCAGCACATTTGCCTTATATATAAGATCGCAATTCATTTCTATGTTAACCCTTTTTGTGCCAAAGAGGCCAAAGAAGCGGGGCCAATTCATCACATCTTTTCCGTTAACCATAGGTACTTTGGGAACTATGGTGTCGGGGCCTATAAACGAGTTGTGGGAATACCCGCCTTTGATTGGAAAATCACAGAAAAGATTTTGTTCCGTTCCTTTATCAAGATACGTGCTTTTTCTTCCGCCCGGGTTCGTCCAGCCTTTTTCTGTTCTTTGTTGTTGACACTCGGGGATAAGTTCATTTAGCTTTTTATATTTATCTATAGCGATGTTTAACTGATTTTTTCTATTATTTATAGTAGCTGTGTTAGAAATTGTATCGCGTGTCGCGTCATATTGTTGTTTTAACTTTATCAGAACTTTTTCTTCACCAGAACCCGGTTCCGGTTGTTCAGCAATACTATCTAAACCACTTTTTATAGCCTCCAGTCTGGACACTGCTTGAGTTTTTAATCTTCTTGCATCAATTAATTCATCTGACTCTTGGTAGAGTGTTTCTATTTCATCTACCGCGTCCATATAAATTACTGATTTCGGAAGTGTAGTCATCATTTTATTATTTATCCAATCTTTGAAGAAATTTACAGCAAATTTCAAGTCTTTGAGAGCTATAGTAGCGGAAGTTGCCTTTTTAGGATCATCATCATTTATTTTTTCTGAAAGCAAATTACTATTTCTTTGCATTTCTGAATCAGCCCTAGCTTGCCAGAGAATGTCCGGACCCGGGACGCACATATCTAGTTCTCGTGTTTTTGGCCAGATGCTACCAAACATTTGAGTGACTCCAGGTTTATCTGGGTCGTCATTACTTATTAATTGAAGTTCTGCTTCAGTATTTTCTATGTCACCAGGGACATGATCTGTTTTTACCCAACTTCCTTTTTCATCATCGCATTGCGCTTCGGGGACATCTTTTTGATCAGGAGAATTTTGTATATCACTGCACGTTCCTATGTCATATCCGTTTATCTGTTTTTTGAATCCACTTAATATGATTTCTTGGTCTGGTCCGGCATCCCAAGTTGCGTTAGGTCCTGCCGGACTGCCAAGGGTTTGTCCATCATAGCTCCAATCATCTTCTGTCGAAGTTGGTGGATTTGTTCTACTGGTCAGAGAATTTAGTCCTTTGCCGATAAATTTATTTAATAAAGCATCAACAAGAGCGGAAATGCTGTTGCCCATGGTTGCGCCGAGTTCAGTTAAACGTTGACCCGACCCCAGGGCGGTCATTATCTTATTTCCGACCACCGAGCCGGGAGTAGTGGTAACCAACCCTCCCGGGCAGGTGTTATCTTTTGTCCATTCGGCTTTTGCTGAATCTCGGAAAGCTTGCCACTCAATAATGTCTGCCTCACAAAGTTGTGAATCGGTATCATCAACATATTTTGGATCATTAAAACAATCAGGTGGAGGTTGGGTCCTTTCATAATCAGCCTCGTTCCATTTGGGTTGTAAAAATTGATTCTTAGTATTATTGTATTTCGGATTTGATGGACAAGTCTGCGGAGACAAGAAGCCCTGGCTTTGCGCTAGGGTTGTCTGAATTTTCTGCCCAGCGGTCTGGGTTAGGCCCTGAAGTTTCCTCCCGAGTTCCTCGGTGGCGATCATCTGAAAACCAAGATAATTGTTTTGCGGATACTGCGTGTTGATGAGAAAGCCGTTCCATCCGCCGACATTAAAATCAGTTTGATACTTCTTTAACAAAATGGGGTCTGTTATAACTTTACTCAAGCTATATTGTGCGTTATCTGCCAGTTGTCTTTTGTAACTATTTATTGTATTTAAAGCAAAATCCTTGCCGAATGGAAATCTGGCAAGGTCGTAGCCGAACGCATCTACTATATTTCTGATTTCATATTTTGCTATGTCTCTAAAAAAGGAATCGGGATTTTCCAAAAAAAGCGGGTTGTTATAATAGCCAGTATTAATCCAGTTTATGGTGCTTTTGGTCATATCCTGCAGAAGTTTCGAGGCGATGTGCATCAGGATTTGCTTTCCGATTTCTTTGGCGACATTTTTAACTGCAATAACAGTGCTTGTGGTATTTGCCACGGCGCTTGTCCCGGTGGTTATCGCTGTTGCCCCGGTTTCCACATCCGATACCCAACTAGACCACCAAAAAGCCTCTGCTTGTTCTGGTCTGGAGAACAAAACAGCCGGTACTAATATTGCGATAAGTAAGAAAATAGAGATGAATTTGATTGTTTTATTTTTAGCTCTCATTTTTTGCATTTTCTTGTCTTTATTATATAGTTTTTTGCTTAATTGTTCAATTTCTGCCTGATAGCATCCCTAAGTTCCTTGGCAGCTACTTCCAATATGGCGGTATTTTGTTCATACTGACTCATAGCACTAAAAGATACGATAACATCAGTGTCGTAAAGCTTGATATCATTTAAGTTTTCCGTAAATCTTTCAAGCCCGTTTATAAAATCTAAATGCAAAGGCGCAAGAAATTGAGGCACGCTCGTTTTTACTGTTGCGTTTATTATTTTATTTGTTGGTTCTATAATTGGATCAAGCTCTGCTAACGCACTGGTATTAACATTGTTTTCATCGGCTATGAACTTTTGCAATATGTCCGCGACATTTCCTTTAATTGGGTATTTTGCATGAATACTATCCAATGTATCGTTGTATTTTTTCACAGCCTGGACGCTGTCATCTTTTATTACTTTGATGTCAGAAAACGTATATATTTTTCTTGGTGGAGAATTCTGGATATGGTCTGCTAAAGAACTGCTTATTTTGTCTATTGTCGCCTGGTCCATTTCTCCTTCCTGGTTTAATGTGGCTACGGTAGAGAAAAGTTCTCTGGAAAATTTATCCGTTTCTGTCAGATTTTCAGTATTCTGGCTATCCCCACCTATCTTCTCGCCTATTCCTTGTTCAGCTTTTAATTTATCTATTGCAACACTGTCTGATATTCCAGGCGCAGTTTCTTTTTTTGTTGGGTCAGTTCCCCATAAGCTCTCTTCCCAGTCCAACACTCCATCTAGGTCGGTATCTTTATTTACTAAATCTCCTATTAAAGCGTTGCTATAAGCCAGTCCCTGATTTTCTTTATCTAATTCCGAGTTTGTTGCATTTTTAAATATTAATGGTGTTTTTAGCAAAAAAAGCGCAACAAGAAAAACTATCGCAAAAGCAATCCAAATCGTCCTTTTGTTTTTTAACCAATCTAATTTAATTATAGGCTAATTATACCCCAACACTTATTTAAATCAAAGGATAATTCCCGAATTTAACCCTCTAAATCCCCCTTATCAGGGGGCTCATATTTTTACCTCCCTTGAAAAGGGGAGGCTAGGAGGGGTTTTATTGTTTAGCCAGCGAAATCCAGTCCAAAAGCGATAAATCTTCCGCTCTCTTATTTCCCAAGCTATTTACGAAGGCAATGCCTCCGTAATCTTTGTCTTTTAATAGTATTTTGAGGTTGCTTGAGAGTTTTTTTCTCTTGTGTGCAAAGCCTGTTTTCACTATTTTCCAGAATCTGTCTTCGGCGACTTCATTTTCCTTAAAAATTTTACGGGAAATATTTTTTATGACTATAATTGCCGAATCCACCTTCGGCGCCGGGGAAAAATATCGCGCCGGCACCTTCATTATCATTTTTGGCTCCCCATAAGCCTTGACGGATATGGAGAGAATGCTCTCTTTTTTATCGGAAGCTAGAATTCTTTTGGCAACTTCGTGCTGGACCATCAGCACCATAGAGGCCGGCTGGTTTTTTGCGGTCAAGAATTTTTTCAGTATCGCGCCGGTAATGTTGTAGGGAATATTAGCAATTACTTTGTAGGCGCTAGGCTTTAGGCTATAGGCATTAGTATTAAAATTTAGAATATCTCCGCATACTAGTATGAGAGTATTCGCTTTGATTTCTTTTTTAAATTTAATTTTTAAAAATTCAAAAAGTTCCCGGTCTTTTTCCACGGCGATGACAAGTCCGGCTTTTTCCAGCAGTTTTTCCGTCAGTTTTCCTTTGCCCGGACCGATTTCTAAAATTACATCGTCAGATTTTATTTCTCCCGCCTCAATAATTTTTCGCAGTGCCGGCTCCGACTTCAAAAAATTTTGACCTAAAGCTTTTTTAGTTCTAACAAATACTAAATTCTCTGCTATCGCAGAATTCTTAGTATTTTTGTTTTTAAAATATTTTTTTTCTGACTTCATCTATATATAAATTGTTTTTATTCCGCTATCCTCCTTTTCTTTTTGTAATAAGTTTGGCGGAATATCGGCGATAAATTCCGAAGGGGTATTGATGTTGCGCGAGCCGAAAATGGTGCGGAAATTTGCGAAAGATAAAAATAATTTTTCTTTCGCGCGCGTAAGCGCCACATAGAAAAGCCGTCGCTCTTCTTCCCTATCCTCGCCGTTTTGCATTTCGTTCTGTCTTTCGTGGGGGAAAAGCCCGTCTTCCAATCCGGTCACGAAAACATATTTGAATTCAAGCCCCTTGGAGGCGTGCACGGTCATAAGTTTGACAGCGTTATTCTCCCTCTCCTTGCCAAGGAGAGGGTCGGGGTGAGGTGTATTTATCATTAAGCTATCCTGGTCCGACGCCAGCGCCGCGTCTTCTAAAAGCCTTTCAACACCTAGTCCGTTTGCCAGGTTATCATATTTGAGCGCCAAAGTCGCAAGCTCTTTTATGTTCTCCAGTCTTTCCATATCTTCTTCCGTGCCGGACGAGAGTTCGTTTTCAATGCCGGAATGTTGGACCACGAACTTTATTATTCGGCTCGCTTTTTCCGTTTTTATTTTTTCTCTTATCTCTTCCAATACTTTATAGAAATTATAAACTTTTATCTTTACTTTTATCGGTAAACTTTCCGTGTTCCCGGCAAAAATTTTTGCCAAAGTAACTTTACCGATACCCCGTGCCGGAAAATTTATTATTCTTTTTATATCCGACAGACTGTTTGGATTTAATGCTGCGCGCAGATAGGCGAGAGTGTCCTTGATTTCTTTTCTTTCAAAAAATTTAACGCCCAGAACTTGGTACGGAATATTATAACGAAGCATCGCTTCTTCCAGCGCTCTGGATTGAAAATTCGCGCGGTAAAGAATTGCAACTTCAGATAACCGCGCGGGTGCTGTCTCTGCGGGGTCGCTGTCTCCGTCTGCTGACGGAGCGCTGCCTCTCGGCCCGTCGGCCTGCGAGACACCCCGCAGTGACACACCCGCTTTGTTTTCTTTGGCGTAGCCGGGAGTGCTTTTTCGAATGGTCTGGGGATTGTTTCCGAGGACCTGAGAAAAAGAACTACCGACGGAGCCATCTAAAAGTTCTAAAATTTTTATCGCAACAAAGTCCGCTTCGTCATTTTCGTCCAGTGCTTCGTATAATCCGATTTTTTCGCCGATTTTGTTGTCTGTGAATAGATTTTTATCCGGACGGTAGATATTTTTCTTAATGATGACATTCGCCGCTTCCAGAATATTTTTTGTTGAGCGGTAATTTTGTTCAAGCAGGATTATTTTTGCGCTCGGATAATCCTTTTCAAAGCTTAAAATATTTTTCAAATTTGCTCCGCGCCAGGAATAAATATTCTGGTCCGCATCCCCCACCACGCAGATGTTGTGGTTGTTTTCAGAAAGCAATTTGGACATCAGATATTGCACTTCATTGGTATCCTGGTATTCATCAACATGGATATATTCCCATTTTTCCTGATAAACTTTCCTGATTTCAACGTTATCTTTCAAGAGTTTTACGGCTTTTAGAAGCAGATCGTCAAAATCCAGCGCATTTTCTTTCATTTTGCGTTTTTCATATAAATTCCAAACTTGCGCCACTATTTTACCAATGGTGTTGTTAACACTTTCCGCATAAGTACTCAAGTGCGTGAATTTTCCCTTTTCCCGCGAGATTATATTTTTTATTTTTTTCGGGTCGTATTGCTTTGGGTCTATGCCGATTTCTTTCATTATTTCTTTAATAAGTGAAGCAGCGTCTCCTTCATCCAGAATTGTGAAATATCTGGTCAGTCCCAACAATCGCGCATTTTCTTTTATAATATGAACTCCCAAAGAATGAAAAGTGGAAACGAAAGGCGTAGATGATTCTTCCTCTGCAGGGTCGCTGTCTCCGCGTGCTCGCGGAGCGCTGCCTCTCGGCCCGTCGGCCTGCGAGACACCCCGCATAGGAAAATTTTCTCCGCCTCTCCGGCTGTCGAAAGAAAATATCGCTGTTTGTATCCTATCCCGCATTTCCTTGGCGGCCTTGTTGGTAAAGGTTACGGCTAGGATTTTCTCCGGCGCCACTCCGTTTTTTATCAGATTTACGATTCGATGCGTTATTGTTTTGGTTTTTCCGGCGCCGGCTCCCGCCACAATCAAAAGCGGACCCTTTATATGAAGCGCCGCTTCTTTTTGCTCTTTATTTAGGCCTTTTAAATGTTCGGTGTCCGTAATCACACCTCCAATATAACACAAACAAATTAAATAATTTTAAAACCACTCACGCTTCGGCTTACTTTCTTTCTCTCTTTTCTTTCTCTCTTTTTCTGCCTTTCTTTTTCTTTTTTCTTCCCTCTTTCTTTCTTTTCTTTCTTCCCAGGCGTTTCCTAATCTTTCCGGTAAAGATGGCAAAGAGATAATGCTCTTGACCATTGCCAACGGCAACTTAGCAATGCCCATCCAAAATTCCTTGGGCTTGATGTCTTTATCCGCTTTGCGTATCGCCTTTAATCCTTCCATAAAATACGGAATTAACGGAGGTTCTTCATTATAGTGTCTTTCCCCCCTAGTCTGTCTCTCTATCCTTCTTGTCGGCTCTATCGGTCTTGGTCTTACTATTTCCGTTTCTTCTTCCCACATCCGGGGCTCTTCCCTTCTCTGATATTGGTAATCTTCTGGTTCCCTCCTTGGTACCCGGACAGTATCAATTCTTTCCCCAATCTCCGTTCTCAGTGCCGCCTCTCTTTCTCTCCTCTCCCTTTCCCTATCATCTTGTGCCGGAATAGGAGGAAAAACTTCTTCTCTCGGTGCATCTTGTGTTATAAAATCAACCACCAACTCTCCATCCATAATCCTCATCCCTTCAACTTTTTTATCAGAATCTCTTTCCAGACGTTCTTTTAGTATTTCCGAGACATGGTCAAGGTATGGAGCTATCGCTTTTTCTACGTCTCTTTTTACTTTTTCAAACATAGCTTGAACTTCAAGGCCTATTACCGCGATAGCCCCCTCTCTTTCTTCAAAAATTGCTCTTAAATTAACCTCTGCAGACGGAGTGACGGGGGTTGTCTTGACCAAAAGTTTTGTAGTCAAAATCATTCTACCATCTCTACCCTCGATTATTGGGCGATTAATTACCTTTTTTATTTTTTTCTTAGCTTCTTTAGAGTTAAGGAGAAAATAGATTTCGTCCTCTATAAAGCTAGCTGGGAAAGCTTCTATTTCAAGTCTTGGTGAATCTCTCTCCCTTTCATCATAATAGGTCGGCGGTTCGGGGCTCATAGGCGGTACGCGCGATGTTCTTGACATTGCTTCTCTTGTTCCCCTTTCTCTTTCTCTAAATTCGCGTATTTTCTGACTAATAGACGTACTTCCTGCATCGTATTGTTCTAACAAGGTCTTTATGTCATCTGGGAGACTGCCTTGCACTAAAAAATCATTAAGTTCTTGTTCTTGTTCATTTCTTATTATTCTTGAATATTTGTCATATAATTCTTCAACCAAAGGTGAGTCGTTTACCTCTAGTGCATTAATTATGTCCTTTTGCAGCATTATTCGTTGAGCCAGAATATCTCTTGCCCAAGCGTGCCTTCTCCTTCTCTCCAAGTTTTCATCCACCACAGTTGCCGGAGCAACTTCCACTGTTTCTTTAGAATCGTTGTTTACAACCTCAGAATCGGTACCCGCAGCACTCTCTCGTCTTCTTTTATTAATCAAATCTCTAATTCCTTGAACTTCCCAAGCTAATTGCTTATCATGCTCGGTAATAGGATTAATAAGATCGTGTTGAAAATAAATATTTTTTTGGATTTGATCCTGAAGGCCATTTAGTCTTATTTCCAGCCTATCTAATTCTGGCTTGCTATCCGGAGCAAAGATTATTATCTGCCTTAAGGTGCTCAAACTGAATGACCATTTATAATATTCAATTCTTTCTGTTAGTTTTTTATTAACTTCAATCGATTTTTCACCTAATGAATTGTATTGCGCGTCTGTGATTCTCTTCTTTTGAAAAGCTTCTAGTATATTTTGATTTATAGAAGTATTTTTTTCTTCAAGAACAGCTATTTCACGGTTGTTGTTAGTTGCCTCAATTCCTTTTTCAATTTCTACCAGTTGTCCCATATATTGTTCTGTGACTTGCTCCCCTCCTTCTTGCGTTTCAACTGGGACAGGGTCTGCCACTTCCTGCTTTGCGGCAGGTTTTTCTGCATCGCTTTTTTGAGGTTCTGCTCGAGTTTGTGGGGCAGGCGATGGCACAACTGGCGAAACTGAAACCTCTTCAACTACGGGCTCCCCCGGCCTATAGCTTCCATGGAATTTATAATCAAACCAGTCCAGAAGCTCGTGGTGCATATCTGCCAATTTTTCAGCCTCCGCTTGGGCTTCTGGTATGGATGCATATGTTTTTAAAAATCCTCCCATGTTTGAGTTGCCCATTGTGAGCTGTACATTACCCTCTAAAGCTTGCCTAGCTTCGTTTTCATCCTCTGTATTTAAAATTTTAGCTTTTGCTTCCTCGAATGCTCTCCTGGCTCTTGCTACATGGGCATTAAAATCAGCTCGCAGAGCTTTTGCTTTTTCTTCTTCAGCCCCAGTTTTTATTTCAGGCGTAAGTAATTTTGCCTCCCCGTTTGCAAGCACTTTTGTCAGCAGAGCCATAGGTAGTGTGTAAGGCACGGCGGTTGGTTGGCCCGGAGGCCTCAATACATATTCCTGCCCGTTTCCTGCATTTGGGAGCTCGTTTATCTCGTAGTTTGTTCCCCCATAAGAAATAATACTGCCGACGGCAACTTTTGTTTCTTCAATCGGCGGGAAATGCCCAAGTCCAGGGTCAATAATTTTTGGTTTTTTTATAGGTGGTTCCTGTTCAGCCATATTGTTTATATTATATAGACTTTAACTTTTCCTGCTAATTTTTATTAGAAATTACCATAATTATACACCTTTTCACTTATTTTGTCAAATTTTGGACTCAGAATAGTTTTCCACACCCCTTTTTCCCTGGATTGACTTTTGGCCCTTTTTACGCTACCCTGTAAATGTGAGTTTCTGAAGAGGGGCACAGAACGAGCTGACCGAAAACGGAGACGACAGTAACCATCGCGAGAACCTTTGTTTGCAGTGCTATTTTGGTCGTGCTGTAATTCTATCCTTGTCTTTAAAGGGCAGAAAGGAAATCTCGTGATATTTAGTTTGTTTTATAAAACCTACAACTAAAAAAGTTAGCAAAATATTAAGATCTATTTTAGCCTTTTCCCTGTTGTTCGGGACTCTTTTTGTGCCTACGCCGGCGGAAGCCGGTTTTTTGTCTTCAATTTTTGGTCCAGGTGATCAGGTTTATGCAGACACCGATACAAATACAGTAAAATCTCCTCAACCTGGCAGTAATTTACAGAATCCCGAACTTTCTCTTCAAGCCAAAGTTTCTCCTACTTCAATCCTGCAAAATAAAAACAGTAAAGATGGCGTAAAAGATGATACGACTGATGATACAAATGCAAATACGGACAATATCTCTGAAAACGCGCTAAAGTCCACGGACGTTTTTGATGGAAGGGACGACATAGACTCTTTCTGTGGAGAGACAATTGTTTATGTGGTGGAAAGAGGAGTTTCTATTTCTAAAGTGGCTAAGCTGCTTGATGTTTCTGAAAGTAATGTTTTGGCGGCGAATAATGGCAAGAAGAATCTTGTAGAAAATGATGTGCTTTTTATTCCTTCTGCCCTTGGTGTTAAACACACTGTTACCAAAGGACAAACACTGCAGAAGATAGCAAAACTTTATAAGGTGAATGTAAATGACATTGCTTTTTGTAATGACATTACATTGGACACTGTGCTCTCAATAGAAGCTGAACTTACGATTCCTGGCGGAAAAAGAGCAGAAGAAAATACTAAGCCGGTTATTAAAAGCACTACGACTGCCAAAAACACAAAATATTGTGAAAGTCTCCCTGTTTTTGCTTTTGTCAATCCTGTTCCCGGTTATCGTCTAAGCCAAGGCTTTCATGATGGGTGCGCGGTGGACTTGGCTATTGCCAAAGGCACTCCGATACACGCTGCCGCTTCCGGAAAAGTTATTTTTGCCAGAATGGGCTACAATGGCGGTTTTGGCGGTTTGGTTATTATCGTTCACGCGGATGGTGTTAAAACCATGTATGGTCATATGTCCAAAATTATTGTTCGTGCCGGCGACTCAGTTGCGCGAGACGACATCATCGGTCTTGTCGGTTCCACGGGACGCTCCACCGGCCCACACGTTCACTTCGTAGTTGAAGGCGCGTTTAATTCGGGAATAAATAAGTCTTGGGCAAACTAATAATTAGGTTCTAGCGGCTAGCTTCTAGAAACTAAAAACTAGTTCTCAATTTACTCGAGTAAAACCAGGGCAAGCATTATCAACACTCCCGCAAATACCGCGGTTAGCTGAAGTATGGAATATTTCAGCTCTTTTGTTTTTTGAAGTTCGGGAATCAAGTCCGCGACCGCTATATAAATAAACCCCCCGGTGGCAATCGGTAGAACCCAGAAGGTAAAAGCTTCTGCCATGCCGCCGAAAATTAAGGCGACCGCCACTCCGATAATGGCTGTCAGCGCCGAGAAAAAGTTCAGCCACAAAGCTTTCTTTTTATCATATCCAGAATGAATCAAAACCGCGAAGTCCCCTATTTCTTGCGGAATTTCGTGTAAAACTACCGCTATTGTTGTCGCAATTCCAATTGGGACACTTACCAAAAAACTTACACCGATTATTATTCCATCTATAAAATTATGGAAACCATCGGTAAAAAGCAGCAATTTCCCTACCGGATGAATATGATTTTTCTCCGTGTCGTCACCATGGTGGTGCCAATGAAGAAATTTTTCTATTATAAAAAATATAAGAATGCCGATTATTATCAGCAGACTTACCAAAACAGAGTTGGAAGAATTTTCCAAGGATTCTGGTATTAAATGAATAAAAGTATCTCCTAAAAGCGCGCCGACCGCCAGACTGATAAAAAAACCAATATATTTTTTTATGATTTCTTCTTTGAGCGAAATTGAAAAGACCCCTATCAGGGAAACTATGCTTACTATTATTACGCTCGCAAAAGCATATGCATAAGTCGTTATCATGTTATTTATTGTATCAATAAATTGGGAGCATAAACAAGTATTTTCAAAAAATCTTTGAGTATGCCTCTCGTATATTATATTTAAACTTTTTATAGTTATATTTTTTTCTTAACTCTCCCATCTATTATTTCCTGGATAATTCGTGAATATTTAGTCATCAAAGCACGACATTTTTCTCGTAGTTCTGGCCTACTTTCCATTACGGATGAAGCCCTCGCTCTGTCATTATCAACTAATCTTGGTTCGAGACCTTGAACTTCATATAAAAATTGACTTACTTCTTTTTCAAATTCTTCCCACAAAACAGCCAATCGTTCTTGATTTATTGAAATATCCGTGTGTCCTAACATTTTTTCCAGATGCGCAAGAAACATGCCCATAATATGTTGCGACTCTGTCAATAAACGGTATGTTGGATAATCATTAAATTCAGTTGCGCGGAATTCAAGACGAAATTGGAACCTTTCAATTTCCATTTTTCCGCCCTGTTTTGATTCTCCGATTTTGTTGACAGGCTTAGCTGTTTTTAGCAAGAATGATTTTTTTATTTCTTTTTCTAACACTCGATCCGCGCTACTGAAGGCATATACAAAAAGGTTGCTGATTAAAAAAATTTCGCCCTTTCTGGGTTCCAAGGCCCCTGCATTAATATTGGCGGGTATGCCAAAATTTATGTGTAAAGATGTTGGCGATTTTGGGTCGTGATGCACTAAACCTAAAGCATCAAGGCTGTTCATTATCTCGTTTTGAACCTTGGCGCTGTATGTCGGTCTTGGGTTAACTTCAAATAATCTGGGATTTTCCGGCTCACAGGGAATGTCAATAAGCGGCAAGGTTGTTTTTAAGGCAGGGGGAAAAATTTCATCCGGTAATTCGGTTTCTATGCCAACCGGAGGTAGCGGATTTTCTGGATTTGCAAGTTTGTTTTCTTCTCTTTCAAGCCGTCGGGCGAGGAAGTTTAATTTCTCCGCTACCCTATTTTCATCAGCATCAGGATTTGGAGTAATTTCTCGGAGAAAACGTAATTTTACCGCCGGGAGAACCGTTGGCCCGGCTTGTATATTGTGCCGTTCAAAAAAATCGTTTACTTGCTCGGCCAATTTAAACCCCTGGATCCTATCCAAGCGTAATTTGGCTTGAGCCACCCTCTGGTCTTGATTGTCTAAATTTGTGCCAATACGCTCTTCCCCGAAAACGCTGGTGACCTCGGGTCCTTTTCGTAAGTCTTTTATGAATTTTTTTGGTTTTTCAAACAAAGACATAGGGGTATTGTATATATTAAATATACGGATGTCTATAAATTCTGTGCGGGATAGGAGAATCGAACTCCTGTCCACAGTTTGGAAAACTGTTATTTTACCATTAAACTAATCCCGCAAAAACTCAAATAACATGTCGGGGTACTCGGACTCGAACCGAGACTAAATGCTCCCAAAGCACTCGTGCTACCATTACACTATACCCCGTTTTTTGTGGACGAACGCCTTCTTAACTCATCATGTATAATTCTGTGGCAATTTGCGCAGACCACTTCGCATTTTTTTACTTCTTCCTGTATACGATCAAAACCGACAGACCGACGAAAACCTCCGACAGTGAATAATTTATGTTGGTCGTCCTTATGGTGAAAATCTAACACTCTTGCATCTGTAATTTTACATCTACCACATCCACGCTTATGTTTATAATCATTAAGCCACTGAAAATATTTTTGTATGAGCTTTTGTTTTGTTAATCGGTAGCAATCAGAACATTTTCTGCGTCGGTAAACTTTATTATTACGCGTTAGGGCTATTCCAAAAGAATTTTCTGGATAGAACTTTTTACAATAATCGCAACATTTTACTTTTTCCTGCATGCATAGATTATATCACTTTGGGAGATAATGTAAACTCCCAAAGCACTTGTACTACCGGTATACTACGGCCCGCCTTCACCCGCCATAGCGGACTTCGGCGAGGCAAGCCCGCTTAGAAGCCCGCAACGGCGGGTTCGTTGAAATGCTGAAACAATATATCACAAAATTATGTCTTTTACCACTTTCACCCGAGCTTTTTTGTTTTTTAAGTCCAAAAATACAACCAATAAATCCACTTGCCACTCTTTTTCCTCCGGTATTTTTTTAGATAAAAGATAAGTTTGAATTGTCCGTGATAATCGTTTTAATTTCCAAGGATGCATATTGTCTTCAGGGTGATATTCATCCAATCCGCTCCCCCTGCTAAGGGGGAGAATTAAAGAGGGGGTCGAAATACTTTTAACTTCCACAAAGTATATTTTATTGGCTTTTTCGGCAATTATGTCTATCTCTCCCCATTTTTTGGTGTAATTTCGGTCTAATATTGAAAAACCATGTTTCACGAGAAACCTACTGGCGACACCCTCTCCAGTTTCTCCCGTCTTTTGCGTTTTAGAGGTAAAAATCTTGGGCATATAGTTTGGTTTTAGGTTATAGTTTCTAAGCTCTAGTAATGTTTCATGAGAAACGTGTTTCACGTGAAACATAGTATTAATTTTTATGTCTTTTATTAACCTGCCTGCGCAGGCAGGAATATCTTTATTTAACAACATATTTTAGATAAAAATGGCCGTAAAAGACAACTTCTAGCAATGTCCTTTATAAACATTACTAACATAGTTATCCACATTTTTCAACAAAATCCTTATATTTAATAAGCAAAGAGGTAGTGTTATAAAGGACATTTTAATAACCATACTTAGTGCTCCCATGAGGAGTCGAACCTCAATTACAAGATCCGGAATCTTGCGTCCTATCCATTGAACGATGAGAGCATGTGGTGCACCCGGAGGGATTCGGCCATTACATGGCCAGGTATTTTTTGATTTTACTTTGTAAAATAACAAAAAATCTTTCGAATCCCCCACAAAAGCATATAAATATGCTTTTTCGTGTGCACCCGGAGGGATTCGAACCCCCAACGACAGTTCCGAAGACTGTTGTGATATCCATTTCACTACGGGTGCAAGATACTCATATTTAATTATACATTATTTAAAAAATAATCAAAATATCTATATTTTATAAGCTTAAAATACAAAATTGCAATAAACCGAATATAATATATAATTAACGTATTAAAAAATAATCAGCGGTCATATTTGATGGTCTTTATGCATCAATAATCAGCGGTCATGGTTTAATGGTTTATTGTGTCAACAAAGCCATATTATAAAACTAAATAGTAGGATTATCAATAATCTGCGGTCATGGTTTAGTGGTAGAACACGTCCTTGCCAAGGATGAGACGAGAGTTCGATTCTCTCTGGCCGCACATATTTCCAAAGTGGAACAAGATACTAAAAATTTAATATCGAAAATACCCAAAGAGGTTTCACATGTAACGGACACGCTTGAGAAAGCGGGCTTTGAGGCATATCTAGTCGGTGGTTGTGTTCGTGACCTTATAATGGACATAGAACCTAAGGATTGGGATATTACGACCAATGCCAAGCCGGAGCAAATCATAGGGCTTTTTGAAAAGACCGTATATGAAAATACATTTGGAACTGTTGGAGTGGTTATTCGTGAAACACTCGAGGGGGACGTTTCACATGGAACATCTACAATTGAAGTAACTCCTTACCGAATTGAAACAAAATACACTGATTTTAGACATCCAGACGAGGTCCAATTTAGCGATAAAATAGAAGATGACCTTAAAAGGCGAGATTTTACGGTAAATGCGCTCGCGATGGATTCTAAAGGACACACAACCGACTTGTTTGGAGGTATAAAGGACATCAAAAATAAAACACTAAAAGCGGTAGGGAGCCCGGATGACCGTTTTTCCGAGGATGCGCTCCGGATGCTTCGGGCTGTGCGTTTCGCTTGCCAACTCAACTTTTCTGTGTCGTATGAAACAATGGAAAGTATTTTGAAAAATGCGGACCTGATAAAAAAAATATCTGAAGAAAGAATTCGTGATGAATTCGCGAAAATAATTATGTCTCAAAATCCAGCCAGCGGGATCGTGATGTTGCAGAAATTCAACTTGTTAAAAAATATAATTCCGGAACTGGAAGAGGGGATGGGATGCGAACAATTAGGCGAACATATTTATGATGTCTGGGAACATTTACTCCACGCTGTTCAGCATGCCGCAGACAAAAATTGGCCTTTGGAAATAAGGCTGGCGGCGCTTTTTCACGATATTGGGAAACCAAGGTCACGCAGATTGGCCTCAGCTGATGCTTTTTCTCAGGTCCTCGGGTCGCCCGTGCAAAATTTTAAAAATGAACGAGCTCAACCAGACCATTCAAAAAAGCATACATCTTCGGCCAAGAAGAAGTTTACTTTTTACGGTCATGAAGTTGTCGGCGCGAGAATGGCGAAAAAAATAATGGAAAGATTGAAATTTTCGAAAAAAGAAACTGAATTGGTGGAAAAACTTGTGCGTAATCATATGTTTTTTTCGGACACGGAATTGATTACGCTCTCCGCCGTGCGAAGAATTATTACAAAAGTCGGAATAGGAAATATCTGGCTTCTGATGAATGTTCGTGAGTGCGATAGAGTAGGAATGAAGAAAAAAGAAGCGCCATATCGCTTACGGAAATACTTCGCGATGATCGAAGAGGCGTTGCGCGACCCGATTTCCGTCGGTCAATTAAAAATTGATGGAGAATTTATGATGAAAGAGCTTGGTATTAAACCGGGGCCGAGGATGGGGTGGATTTTGCACGCCTTGCTTGAAGAAATTTTGGATGCGCCGGAGAAAAATACGGTGGAACATCTCTCCGAGCTGGTAAAATCCCTGAATATGCTGGGCGATGCGGAGCTTCGGACTCTCGGCGAGCGTGGAAAAGAAAAAAAAGAAGAATTGGAGGAAGAGGAAATAGAAAAATTGCATGCTAAGCATGGAGTGAGATCGGGGAAGGGACCCGATCGCAAGGCCAGAGCCTGACGAGGCGAGGAGGGCTCGCGAGATTTTTCAGTAGAAAAATACTTGTGAGAGAAAATAAATTAAGAAACCTCTTGTTGATAGCAGGTTTCGCAATAAACTATTTCCGGCCGGTCGGGGGAGTAGGAAGTTTCAAATTCGTTCTCGCATTTTTTCACGCCATGGGCATGATTTTTAAGTTCGCACATACAGGAACGGGGCCAGAAGTTTGGCTTATTACGAAGCTCGGAAAGCTCGAAATAACGGCTGTTCGGGCATTTGCGAGGCAAAGGTATTCCGAACCTCTTGTAAAAGGATAATTCATTTTGAATTATCCGAAAGGCTTTGGTGCATTTGTGATTTTGCGCCTTCTCCTTATTTTCATCCCAATCTTGACAAAGGATAATTTCTGAAAGAATGCCATTGTCTGCCTTATTAATTTCCGGCAGGTCTCGCCAGTTCTTGGTAGGTTCGTAGCTTTTTTCTTCTGCACTATCCCACGCATAGCCAAGCTTCACAGCATCATCTTTCTTTAAAGGCACCCATTCCTGCGCAATGCTTTCGTTGTACGCGTGAGGAGAGAGTTTGGGAGGAAAAAATTCTCCATATTTATAAATCCGGCCTCGGTTGTCGGAGAAAGGCAGAGTATCCATGTGGGCGGTGATTTTTGGGAGCAATTCTTTATATGTTTTCTCGTCATATTGCTTATTTAGAATGCAATATTCTTTTTTGCGCAGTCCGATACAGCCGAAGGCGTTGTTAGCATGCTCACAATCTATTGCATAGGAAACGTTGACGTTATTCTCTGCATTGGACCCGAATAAGCAACGCGAGGAAAAATCCACGCTGTTGCATTCATAAATCAGTTCACCTGAATGACAGCCGAATACATCCATGGAATCTTTTTGACCCACCCCGCCACGCTGAGCATATTTCTCGTTTTCTCCATCGTGAATATAATAAGAATTTTTTACATTTTTTGATCCGTAGATTAATTCTCCGGAAACATCGTGATTCCGTTCACCGGTCATATATTTATGAATTGCTTTTTCGGCTACGCTTTTTTTAAATTCTCTCCAATTCTTCTCAAGTACGTCACGAAAATTCAGTAATTCCGTTTTAAATTTATTAAATTTTTCTTTAGACACTGGCTGGTTGAAGATATGGTAGTTTTTATTCCTTAAATTCCAGCTGAAAAGGCAATTTTGGCAATTACGACAATCATACAAAAACATGGAATCTATGCAGTTGGAACAATTTTGGCTGAAATGGACTTGAGAGCACTGGACGAGATCGGATGAAGAATAGCAAAGCTCGCATTTTTTGAGGAATAAGCAGTCCCAGCATTCTTTGCTTTCAAGGACAGTTTGTCCATAGCCGCAATTTTCGTCAAACCAACTGCCGAATAAGAGATAACAGCCCCTGCTGTGAGTACAATAATTGCAATAATTGCAGTCCACATTTTTTGTTTCATAAGAAGATGCACGCGGCACTTTTTCAGATAGTTGGCGGAATTGTTCGAAAAATGGCAAATCGAAATCGTAGTCCATTCCATAGTCAAGCGGATTCCATTCGTCGCTCCACCAGCAATCATGGCAGTATACGGGGAATGCGGCACTGGCCTTGTACATTGAAATAATGTCTTTTTTGCACAAGTCGCACGTCCTTTTGTATAGGGAGCGTTCGTTTCTCCAGACCAACTTTCGCGCAAGACGGCATTTGGGGCAAAAGGTAGGAGGCGGGACCTTTATTCTTTCGTAAAAGTTTAAATCTTCTTTCTTTATTTCAAAATTTTTCTTACAATTTTGGCAGACTTTCTTCATAAAATAATTTTACTAAATCTTACCCATAAAGACACGTTCCAAAATGTCGCTCTGGGCGATAACAGGGCCGGTATCTGAAGCGACGATTTTCCCATGAGCAAGCACATAAGCGCGATGAGTAATCGGCAAAAGGGAATGAAGATTATGTTCCACCACCATAATCGCAGTTTTATGATTTTTATTAATTGTTTTAATCATTTGAAATATTTCTTTGACAACTTTTGGAGCCAGGCCGAGCGTGGGTTCGTCCAACAACAACAATTTTGGCTGAGTCATCAGCCCGCGGGCGATAGACAGAAGTTGTTGTTGTCCGCCGGAGAGGGAACCCGCATATTCTCTGCGTTTTTCGTGGAGCATCGGGAAAAGATGAAAAAGATGTTCTACCCTGCGGCTGCATTCAGTTTTGTCATTCAAGAAGAATCCGCCGATTTCCAAATTTTCTTCCACAGTCAAATTATTGAATACGCGTCTACCTTGAGGGACGAAAGCGATACCCATTTTAACCAACCTATCCGGTGCCGGATGAATTTTTTCTCCTTCATAAAAAATATTCCCGGTATGCGGTATCAATCCGAAAATCGCTTTCAAAATTGTGGATTTTCCAGCGCCATTGGGGCCCATCAGAGCGACGATTTCCCCTTCATTGATAAAAAGCGAAACATCATGAAGGATTTTTGTCTCATTATATCCCGCTTCCATATTTTTTAATTCTAAAAATTTTTCTTTTTCCATGGTTTTTAAAATAAAAAATTATTCTCCTAAATACGCTTCCAAAACAATTTTTTCCGACAGGACTTTCTCCGGATGCCCCTCGGCCAGCAATTTTCCCGCATCCATTACGATTAAATGGTCGCACAATTTGCGAATGATTGCCATGTTGTGTTCAACCAGGACGACGCTTTTGCCTTCTTGCTTCAAATTCAGGACAATTTTCTCAATTTTTTTTATTACTTCCGGAAAAAGTCCAGCAAAAGGCTCATCAAAAAGAATTATATTGGCGTCCATAGCCAAAACTCGCCCAATCTCTAATAGTTTTCTTTGTCCGTAGGAAAGATCTGCCGCATTATGAAAACGTTTCTCGTATAAATCAATTTTTTTTAAAATATCTTCCGCGCATTTTAGATGATACCCGCTGTGGCGTTCAAAAAGGGCGTAAAATGGCGCCCGCTCGGTCAAGATTACGAGGATATTATCCAGTACGCTCATCTGATCAAAGAGTCGCACTTGCTGAAAAGTGCGGGTGATGCCGTAAACTTGATTTTCCCACGGCATAATTTTTTTTCTTTCAACATCAGAGAAAAATATTTCTCCGCTATTGTGAGGGGAAAAACCGGAGAGCATATTTATAAGCGTAGTTTTGCCGCTGCCATTAGGCCCCACCAAGCCAGTAATCATTTTTTCCGGAATATTAATAGAAAGATGGTCTACGGCATGCACTCCGCCGAAACTTTTCACTAAATTTTTTGTTTCCAAGATGTATTTCATAATGTTTATAATTTATATGTTCCCAAAATTCCCCTGGGCTGGTAAAGCATTAAAAGAACCAGTAATAATCCATAAATACATTGCCTCATAAGCCCGGCAAATTCCGTTGGAAACCCGATAAAACGGAGTATTTCAGGAATGATAACAAGAAACAACGCGCCAATTAACGCTCCGCGATTTCTTCCGATTCCTCCCAAAATAACCATTGCCCAGAGCAGGATAGATTCGTTTACCGTAAATAAATTTGGGTCAACAAAAGTGATATAACTGGCGAAAAGCACTCCACCCAAAGCTGAGAAAGCGGCACCAATAGTGAAAATCATTAATTTATATCTGGATGTCTGATAACCGAAAATCTGGAGCGCGTCTTCGTCTTCACGAATGGCATTTAATGCGCGTCCGAATGAAGAGCGGGAGATTAGATACGATACTGTCACTACAATTATGAGAATAAAAATTGCCAAGACAACAAAGGTCATTGGCATATCCAAAGTAAATCCTAAAATATATGGTTTTGGAATTCCCGCTATTCCAAAAGATCCGTTGGTAAATGTCTCCCAATTTTTTGCCACGGTGTTGAATATCATCAGGAAACCAAGCGTTGCAAGCATAAAATAATCGTCGCGAAAACGGGCGAAACTGGCTCCGACCAGAAATGCAATAAGTCCGGCAATAATTGGCGCAATTAATAATATTGCCATAATGCTCCATCCGAATTTTGTCGCCAAAATTGCCGCCACATAAGCTCCAATTCCATAGAAAGCGGCTCCGGCGATAGTGAGCAGACCGGTTCCGCCCATTACCAGATTTTGAGCCAAAGCTAAAATACCATAAATAGAAAGAAGTATTAAAATGTGAAAAATATATTCCATATTATCTTTTTAAAATTCCTTCCGGCCGAATCCAAAGCATGATAATAAGAATAACAAATGGGACTGCTTGGACCCAGCTTCCGCCAAACACAACAATTGTCAATTGCTGGGCAATGGCGAGAATAAAGGCGCCCAAAATTCCGCCCCAAAAACTTTGCATTCCGCCGATTACCACAGCAACGATTGTCGGTAGCATATACAAAAAACCTGATGCCGGGATAATTCCAACATCCAGTCCTTCCAGTATTCCTCCCATGCCTGCCAGCATTCCTGAAAGGAAGAAAGTTTTTAATAGTATTTTATTTTTTGGAATTCCGACCAATTCGGCTACTTCACTATCGTCTTCAATCGCTCTTACTGCTCGGCCGAAGCGTGTCTTATAACGCACATACGCCAGAGACAAAATAATTATAGGAATAGAAATTAAACCGCCAACAATTTGAACGGTATTTAATGTCGCGCCAAATATATTTACAACATCAATATCACTTAAATGGCGGGTAACAATCGTCGCTTGACTGCCGAAAATCATGCCTAAAATTGCCGAAGTCGCGGTAAGGAGTCCGAAAGAAACTATTAAAAGAACTAAATTTTTTGCTTTTCTTTCTATTAATATTTTAAATATAAACTTATAAGCCAGAAGCAAATATAAGCCAGAAGCAGTGAGGCTTAATAAAAGAGAGGGAAGAAATGCAATATTTTGCATTCGATAAAACAAAAACATAACATAGCCTCCGACTAGAAATGCTCCGCCGTAAGAGATATTGAAAAATTTTACACTGCGTAAAGTAAATCCAAAACCCGTTGCCAGCAAAGAATACAACATTCCGGTCGAAATTGTGTAGAGAATTAACTGAAAAAATTCCATACAACAAGTATATCAAAAATTACTAAAACAAAGATTTTTGGCTGATAACTACTGGGCCGATTCTGCCGCTTTTCCATCTTTGACAACTTTCACAATATAAGCGGCTGAAACAGGGTCGCCATTGGCATCAAATGTCATTGTCTTGGCCGAGACGCCGCCGGTATAATCTGTCTTATATAATGCATCCTTGATAGCAGTTCCATCGGTAGAATTTGCGCGGGTTATCGCATCAGCCAGGATTTTTAACCCGTCATATGCGTAATTTGAACAGTAGATAAGGTCGTCTTTTCCAAGCTTTGCTTTCATTTTTGCCTTGAAATCAACACTGGAATTTGATCCCACAATAGTATACATCGCGCCATTACCCAATGTTCCCAATTCACTCCAAACTTTTGTATCATCCCAGGCATCGGCCCCAAAGAATTGTGTTTTAATGCCGAGGTCGCGTGCTTGCTTAAGGCCGGCAATAGCCGGGTCCGTGTAACTTACAAAATAAACCGCATCGGAATTTTTTGCTTTGATTTTAACGAGCTGGCTTTTTAAATCTTTCGTAGAGGGTTCAAATGAATCGGTTAAGGTAATCGTTCCACCTGCTTTGGTAAATGCATCAGTGAACGCTTTATTCAAGCCATCACCATAATCATCTTTACTGGTAAGCAGAGCCACATTTTTTTTACCAGCTTTTATTAGATATTCCGCTGCATATTTAGCCTGAAAAAGATCTGATGGAACATTTCTAAAAATATAATCCCCGGCTTGGCTGATTGTCGGGTTGGTTGAGCAATAAGAAAGCTGGGGAATTTTTGCCGCTTCGGCTACTGGCGTCGCGCCTAGGGTCGCCCCCGAACAGGCGCCGCCCAAGACCGCCATAACTTTATCGGCATTAATCAGTTTTGATATTGCATTGGCGGCCGTCGCGCCGTTGCAGGCATCGTCTTCGTAGACCACTTCCAGCTTTTTACCGAGCACGCCGCCGGCGTTATTGATTTCATCAACCGCAATCGCTACCGCCGCCTGTGCATTTTGTCCCAAGTTGGCCGTGTCTCCGGAAAGCGGTCCCATAAAACCAATTTTTATAGTATCGGAATCGGTATCACTGTTCTTTGATATTGAAATTATTCCCCAAATGACAAGAACTAGAACTATTACCCACACAATAATTTTTCCTGTTGTATTCATCCCGTTTAAAAATCATGCCATCCGTACATATATTAATATATAAAGACAGCTGATTATTGTTATTTTTTAATAATACTTTCCCGTTTTGTGAATTTCTAACGGGATTCATATACATATAGATATTATCAAATAAAAATAAATTGTCAAATATTTTAGTCAATATATGTGTTAATAACTCTTTTAATATATCTATTAAAACAGGAAGTATATTTTTTGTGGAAAACTATTGACACAAATATATTAAATGATATATACTTATTTTTATGATTCGCACTCAAAAACCAGAGCACCTGCACCTTGAGCAGACACTCACCGAAATAGGGCTTTCCAGCAAAGAAGCGGGAGTCTACATTGCCTTGCTTTTGCTTGGTCACGGCACTGTCTCGCAGATTTCCCGCCGGGCAGGCATTAACCGGACTACCGGATATGACATTCTCGATTCACTCTTGGCAAAAGGGCTTGTAAGCATTTCCGGCAAAGAACCGAAACAAGAATACACCGCCGAGTCGCCGGAAAATCTGAATAAATTTATCTCCGAAGATATTAAGAGAAAAAATGATGTATTAAAGAAAACCGAAGAACTTATCCCGGAATTAAAATCAATCCACAACATAAAAGACCGGCCGCGGGTATTTTTCTATGAAGGCAGGGAGGGACTTGAAAAAGTTTATGAGGATACCCTTACTTCTACTGAACCGATCAGAGCATATGCGAATGTCGCTTATATGGATGCAGGGTTGCCGGGATATTTCCCAGACTACTTTAAAAGACGAACAAAAAAAGGAATATTTATCCGCGGCATTGGCCCGAGAACGGAAGACAATCTTAATTTAGCCAAGCGCAATGTTGAAGAAATGCGCGAAACAGCTTTAGTCCCCAAAGATAAATACGACTTTGTCCCGGAAATAAATATCTACGACAATAAAGTAATGATTGCTTCCTGGCGCGAACAGCTCGGCATAATTATTGAAAGCACCGAAATTGCCGAAGCGATGAAAGTAATTTACGAGCTTGCCTGGGCGGAAGCCAAAAGATTGGACAACACCCGGCCTCTATAATTCCGGGTCGTGGATTAACACATCCTTGGCGTCATTTTTTGCAGCTTGTATTTCCTCGTCAGTCAATTCTAGTCCTTCCTCTTTGGCAAATTTAATAAGTTCCGCAGATTTTTTATTTTTTAATTTCTTTTCATACTCTGCGACTTCGGCAATCAGAGGTTCAATATCATCTTCCGGGTCGGCCTTCATGGCCTGTTCAACAGAATGCCTTTGATAACTTTCATAGAAAGGAAATTTTTTCTCCAATATCGTTCTGCGCAGCATTATAAGGAAATATTTTTGAAATATCGGGCTGCTCTCCGACAGCCGGTCTGGTTTTCCGAAGGAAGGACGCCTGATTTGTTCCCAAATACTCATAGATTTTTTAATCTAATCGGCAAAATGGCCTTTAGTGTCGCTGCCGAATAGGAAGCCATGAATTGTTTTCATGATATTTTCAAAAAGGCGGGTGCTGTAGGAAGACAAGTTAAAAATTACCGCCAGGGTAAATAAAGACAAAGAAATTTTTATGCTCCAAAAAGAGAGCGGGATAGCAATCAGCGCGAAAACTACCGGGACTAAAGTGCGGATGGTGCTGCCGCGGATTTCTCTTCTGCTTATTTCCGGATTTTTTATATGCTCGGAATACAAGACATATCTGCGCATCCAATACAGTGTAAGGCCGATTAGGATTGTATGTGTTCCGAAGATTATTATTGATAATTCATTTTTACTATATTGGCCAAGAATGCTGGCGGAAAAAGGCACCAAGCTTATTAGCATAAAGAATAATGCATTTATGTTAGTCAGCAGAGAGTCCACATTTTTCGCGTAAATAGAAACAAAAAAGTGGTGCGCTCGCCAATAGGTGAAGAGCATGGCAAAACTCAAAACATAACTTAGAAAAAGAGGAAGCAGATTTTTTATTTGGAGCCAGAGACCCATATTGTCTATTGGTCCCCAGATGACTGGCATTTTGATATCAAAAACGAGAATCGTCATAACGATGGCGAAAATCCCGTCGGCGAGCTGGTCTAATCTTGTGTGGTTCATGCGTCTATTATAACATAGCAACTCTTGAAATAAAGTTTTCTTCGGTACAGATTTTTTGAAGCTTAAAAAATCCTGAAATTTTCGCGCCGTCGCGCTCAAAACCCCTGCGAAAACTATTTCAAGAGTTTTTATTAAATTTCCAGCCAAATCGGGCAATGATCGGAGCCGTAATAGTCGGAAAGCATGCCGGCATTTTTAATTTGAGGTATTAATTTTTTATCGGCAAAAAAATAATCAATCCGCCAGCCGACATTCCGGTCCCGGGCGCGGGTTTTCATATCCCAATAGGTATAAACATCTTTTTTCTCCGGATTTAAATTTCTCCATACGTCTATAAAATTATTTTTTACAACTTTGTCAATCCAGGCGCGTTCTACCGGCAAAAAGCCGGTGTTTTCCTCATTTTCTTTCGGACGGGCAAGGTCAATGGCTTCGTGGGCAGTGTTCACATCTCCGCAGAAAATCACATTTTCGCCGTTTTTGCGGAGCTTGATGATGAATTTTAAAAAAGCATCATAAAATTCCAATTTATATTTCAATCTCTCGGAGCCTTGGCCGCCATTTGGAAAATAGCAGTTTATAATAGTGAAATTTTTATATTTGGCGCCGATTAATCTACCTTCATCGTCTAATTTTTTCACTCCCATTCCGTAGAAAACTTCTCTTGGTTTTTTTTTCGTGTAAATTGCCACTCCGCTGTAGCCCTTTTTAATTTTCGGACAAGAAAAATAAGAAAAATATCCGGAAACATTTCGCACCTCCTCCGGCAACTGTTCCGGCATTGCTTTTGTTTCCTGCAAGCACAAGATATCAGGCTTCTCTTTAAATAGGGGAGTGAAAAATCCCTGTTTCGCCGTCGCCCGTAGACCATTCGTATTCCAAGAAATTATTTTCATTGATTTTGCGAAATCATGCAGCGCAACCGTCATCTTAGCGCTGCTTAACCCTTATTATGGTATTTTTTGTGTATATCGCGCAAATGTTTGTCGGTCACATGGGTATAAATCTGGGTGGTGCTGATACTGGAATGTCCAAGCATCGACTGCACGGAACGGAGATCCGCGCCGTTGGACAGGAGGTCGGTGGCGAACATATGCCGGAGAACATGCGGGGTAACTTTCTTGGAAATTCCCGCTTTGATGGCGTGAGTCTTTACAATACGCTCGATTGATCTTTTGTTGAGTGGTCCCTTGTCCATTTTCTCTCCGCTGATATTCTTGCCCGTCGAAGCTTTAGCGAAGGCGGGGCCGACCTGCACGAAAAGGCTATCGCTCATGTCTCTTCGTGCGCCTAAATATCTTCTCACGGCATTTTTTGCAGCATCCGAAAGAAAAACAACCCGCACTTTTCCGCCCTTGCCACGGATCGAAAGTTCATCGGCACTTAAATCTATGTCGGCCGTCAGGGATGCCAGCTCGGCCACGCGCAGTCCGGTGGAAAAAAGGAGCTCCAGGATGGCTTTGTCCCGCAGGTCTCTCAAGTCTGCGCTTTTCGGAGACTCTAATAATCGTTTTAATTCCGCGTGGGTTATGAGGTCGAGCGATCTTTCACCGACTTTTGCCAGTTCAATTCGTTCCGCCGACATTGATTTTATATTTTGTCGGGCCAAATACTTTAAAAAAGCGCGGATTGCAATCAAATAATAATTTTGAGTTTTTTTGGAAAGTGTTTCTCCTTTGTCTTTATGATGACCGGTGGATTGCCGGTTGAGCCAGAGACGGAATTCGCGGATGGAAGCATCAGTGATTCCCGCCGGGCTGTCCAGCTTTATAAAATTCAAAAAAACAGACAAGTAGTGGTCATAATTCTCTACCGTCTTCAACGCCCGGCCTTTTTCTATTTCCGTGTATTCCAAAAATTGAGTTTTGAGCTGTTTGAGCGATGCCATAACTCTATTATACCATGTCGCACAATATAGGTTGCAATTTTAAGGGTTTTATGCTACTATAACAGACATGTTAGCAAGCAAAAAAAAGCAGGCGGTTATAAAGAAAAACCGGATTCATGAGACGGATACAGGCTCTCCGGAAGTGCAGGTGGCTGTTTTATCCACACAAATCGACGCTTTGGCCAAGCATTTAAAAAAGCATAAAAAAGACAATCATTCCCGCCGGGGGCTCATCAAGATGGTGGCCGACAGGCGCACTCATTTGAAATATTTGGAACGCAAAAGCAAGCCTCGCTATGCTGCGCTAATGAAGAAAATGGAACTTGTGTAAATTTATTTAATTTTCGCAAAAAATGTCTCTAAAAACGCACGCATAAAATTCTACTGAATTTTTGCTCAAGACTCAGCTCGCCAGCTTCCGTAGTCGTTTTTATAAACATTCTTTGCTACAATATATACAATGACAGTTATAAAACATAAAGAACAAAGAGTTGGAGTTTTTATTGATACGCAAAATTTATATCACTCGGCGCGCAACTTATATCAAGCGCGGGTAAATTTCGGCGCGGTTTTGAAGGATGCGGTGGCGGGCAGGAAGCTGGTCCGCGCAGTGGCCTATGTCATCACGACCGAAGCGGGGGACGAGAAAAATTTCTTTGAGGCACTGGCCAAGCTCGGCATTGAAACCAAAACGAAGGACTTGCAAATTTTTGCCGGTGGAGCCAAAAAGGCGGACTGGGATGTGGGGCTGGCGGTGGATGCGATTAAAATGTCACCCCGGCTGGATTCAGTAGTGATAGTCTCCGGAGACGGGGATTTTGTGCCTTTGGTGGAGTATTTACAAACAATTGGCGTGCAGGTTGAAGTTGTTTCTTTCGGCAAATCAACTTCCGGCAAACTACGGGAAGCGGTGGACGACTTCGTGGACTTGTCCGCTTTTCCTAAAAAATATCTAATCGGAATAAGATAGTTTTTGCATTTTAACCCAGAAGTGCTAGTCTATATAAGTAATTACTAGTCCCGACGTAAAGTCGGGACCCCGATCTGAAAACGTCGGGGTTAATCGGTTCGCGTTCGGACATATAGTAGTGTTCTGTTAATCAAGAACAATACTCCAGTCTGGATACGAACTCTGAAGTGTGCCACGCTAAAATGGACGATTACGCGGCATGATTTCGCAAAATCAAAATGGAAAAGAAAGAATATAGTGTGGAAATCGGAGGCAGAACTTTGACCGCTGTTTTTAGCGATTTGGCGGAACAAGCGCACGGCTCGGTAATCTTGAAATACGGAGAGACAATCGTCATCGCCACCGCCTGTATGTCCAAAGACAAACAGCAGGGGTTGGGTTATTTTAATTTAACGGTTGATTATGTGGAAAAATTTTATGCCGCTGGAAAAATCTTGGGTTCACGTTTTGTCCGCCGGGAAGGCAAACCCTCAGAAGAAGCAATTCTCGCCAGCCGGGCAATAGACCGCACACTTCGCCCCTTATTTAACCAATCAATCCGCCATGCCGTGCAAGTTATCGTGACAGTCCTCTCAGTAGATGACAATGATCCGGCTGTTTTGGCGGTCAATGCCGCTTCACTTGCGCTTTCTGTCTCCAATATTCCCTGGAATGGCCCTATCGGCTGCGTGCGCATTGGCAAATACGATGACGAGAATCTGAAAATCAACCCTTCGCAGAAATTGCGCCTAGATGATTCATTGTATAAATTTGACCTGATGGTTTGCGGGAAAAACGGGCACATAAATATGATTGAGGCTTCCGCCCACCAGAACAAGGAAGAAGAGCTGGAAGAAGCGCTTGGAAAAGCCAGCGAAGAAATAAGTAAATTGGAGGATTTTCAGAAAAAGATAACTGCCGAAATAGGCAAAGAAAAAAGAATTATAGAAAAAGAAGAAATAAATAAAGAATCTGTAATTTTATTTAATAAAGAAATCTTGCCCAAGATGGAAGACGCTATTTTCGGCGGAGCGGGCCTTCGCCTCGCCGAAGCGGGCTATGGCCACGCAGAGGCGGGAAAAAAGAAAATAGATGACTTGCACACCAGCTGGAACAACCTGGTTCGAGAAAAATATGAAGACCGGGAAGATTTTTTCCTGGAGGATAATTTATTTGATGACACTGAAAATGACATCTTGCACGAAAAGGCGATAAAAGAAAACAAGCGCGCTGATGGCAGGGCGATGGATGAGGTCCGTGATTTGTATGCGCAAGCCGGAAAACTTTCCAGCATGCTCCACGGTTCGGGAATTTTTTACCGCGGAGGCACCCATGTTCTTTCGGTGCTTACCTTGGGCGGCCCGGAAGACAGAAATTTGGTCGACGGCCTGCAGCTAAAAGTGGAAAAAAGATTTATGCATCATTATAATTTTCCGCCTTACTCGGCGGGAGAAGTGGGCAGAGCCGGCTTTACCAACCGCCGGGAAGTCGGTCACGGGGCGCTGGCGGAAAAAGCGCTTGCAATGGTATTGCCCTCCGTGGTGGAATTTCCATACACGATGCGGATTGTTTCCGAGTCAATGGCTTCAAACGGTTCTACTTCCCAGGCTTCAATTTGCGCTTCAACTCTCGCGCTAATGGATGGCGGAGTGCCAATTAAAGCGCCGGTGGCCGGAGTGGCAATTGGATTAATGTATGAGAGTGGCACTAGATATAAAATCCTGACGGACATTCAAGGCCCTGAAGACCATCACGGCGATATGGATTTCAAGATTGCCGGCACCAGGGAAGGGGTTACGGCTATTCAGTTAGACGTCAAAGTGGAGGGTGTGCCGGTAAAAATATTAGGCGAAGCAATGCGGCAGTCTAAGGAAGCCAGAGCGCAAATTATAGACAGGATTGAAAAAGAAATTTCAAAACCGCGCTCGAAAATTTCTCCAAATGCGCCGAAAATTTTAATTATTAAAATTAATCCGGATAAAATCGGTTTAGTGATTGGCGGCGGGGGAAAAACAATTAAAGAAATAAAGGAAAAAACCGGCGCCGAGATAACCATCGAGGATGACGGGACAGTTTATCTGACCGGAAAGGATGATTCAGCCGAAAAAGCCAAGGCAATAGTGGAGGAGATGACTCATGAATTCAAGGTTGGGGAAATATTAAAGGGAGAAGTTGTGAAAATCGCCGATTTCGGGGCATTTGTGGCCCTTAATCCTTTCACGGACGGCATGGTGCATATTTCCGAAATGGCGCCATTCCGTGTAGAGAGAGTTAGCGATATAATAAAAGAAGGCATGATTGTGCCGGTCAAGGTCATAAAAATTGACGAAGAAAGGGGCAAAATCAGCTTATCAATCCGCGAAGCTGACAAGAATTTTTTTAATGGAAAAAGATGAAAAAACACCTGCCCGCGATGCTTCACATGGCGATGCAGGCGGAGAAAATAAAATTGTTAAAACTTATGCCGACGATATGGCGAAGGTTATTGAAAATGACACCGGAGGCCTGGTTAAGAAAATAATTCACGGGGAAGAAGAGCATGAAGCCGAAAAAAGAAATTTGTCTCCCGAATCGAAGAAAAATAGATTGTTTATGCTCTTCAGTCTTGTGCTTACAATACTGGCTTTGGCAACTTTGTCTTTTTTCTTTTTTAAAAAAAATATCAATACGGTTCCGATAGAAAAGCAGTTCGTTCCCATTATCTTTAACGACCAAAGCGCTTTTTTAGAAGTTTCTTCTTTAAATAAAGATGAAATATCGCAGACTGTTTTAAATCAAATTGACGTTGCCGAATTAAAAAATGGGGGCGTAGAAGGAATCTATCTTACCGAAAATAAGCAAATCATAGGGCTCAGAAGATTCATTGTTTTAATGAAAAGCAGTTTTGTCCCCGGCGATAATACGCTTTTTGTCAATGATAATTTTTCAATGGGAGCGGTAAACAATGAGGCAGATTCCAATTTACCGGGAAATAAGGATTTTTTTATCCTGCTCAAAGTCCGTTCTACCGCCGATATTTTTGATTCTATGCGCGCTTGGGAGAAAAAAATGTTTGCCGACCTGCATAAATTCTTGAGAATTGATATTTCCAGCGACACAAATTATCTCCTCACGAAAAATTTTGAAGACGGCATTGTGGAAAATAAAAATGCGCGGATGCTTTATGACAAAATGGGTAAATTGGTCGTTATGTATGTTTTTGCAGATGACAATTCCGTTGTTATTGCCGGTACGCAAAACGCTGCCCGCGAAATCATGCTTCGCCTGGCTTCCGGAGGAAAGAAACAGTAAATATTACCCCCTCCTTTCTCCTCCCCATACATAGGGGGCAAGTTTGGGATAGGGACCCAAATTTGAGGGTAGGGGTATTACACTGCCGGCAGTTCCACAAAGAAAGTAGACCCTTTGCCTGGACCAGCTGATTCTGCCCAGACACGTCCTTTGTGCGCTTCTATAATCAGTTTTACCGTATAAAGGCCATAACCGGTGCTGTCTACATTTATTTTGACCGAATCTCTGCCTCGTCCGCCTTCTGTAAATAGATTTTTCTTGTCTTCTTCGGTTATTCCCATCCCCGTATCTTGGACAAATAATAATATTTTTCCATCCTTTTTTTCCAATTTCACCGTAATTTTTCCTTCCTTGGTGTATTTCATGGAATTATCCACCAAATTATTAACCGCTTCTTTGAGCCAGAAAGAATCGCCCAATACGGAATAATCGTCTTCTTTTATATTTTTTTCTATTTGCAGTCCCTTGGTCTCTGCGGGAACCTTTTTTTCCGAAAAAACTTTCAAGACCACTTCTTTGAAGTCCGTTTTTTTCATGTCATATTTTATCAGCCCTTTCTGCATATTGGCGGCGTTCAAAATCAAATCAACCGTATTTATGCCCACATCATCCGACTCAATGCCTTTTTCGGCCATTTTTTGAAGTTCCGGAGAAATGATGCCGAAAGTTCCGTCCAAAATGCCGGCAAAAATATATTTGGAATGAGTAAACGAGCCCTTGACCTTGTGGGTAATCAGATGCGTCAAGCTCTCTCTTTGCTTGATTAAAGCCTCCAGGTCAATATTAAGTTTCGCCAGTTCTTCCTTCTGTTCTATCTCTTTTTTAACGGATTTAATCAAGAAATAACCAAAAATTATTGAAGCGACAAACGTGACGCCGTTTAGAACCATATTAATGGGAACTTTAATAAAGAAGAATTGCGAGCCGATAAGTATCGCCAGTCCCCAGACAAGCACCTGAGTCGCGATAAGTTTTATATTAAAAGCATTATATTTAACAACCAAATACGCCAGAATACCGATAAAAATCGGCATTGCGAATAGGCCATATTGCGAATATTGCCATTGTTCAGTCAGGCTACCTATTAGATTACCCGAAGAAAGCGCTAAAAGGAAAAAGAGAATACCGGTTGTTGAAAAAATTATTTGTTTTTTTGTACTCGGATCAACGGTTTTCCCATAAAATCTGAAACTATAAAAAAGTATCCACATAATAGAAAAGATTTCTACCGCGTATACATAATATTTTGCGATAACTCCTTCCAAAGCAACACAAAAACTCATTTCAATACCTGCAAGATTTAAATAAGTCGGTAGGCCTATTACAATAGGCAAGATAAGAATGGACATTAACAGCTTTTTCTTGAAAGAAACATCTTTTTTTTCATTAAAAACATCGATAAAATAAATTGAAAAAATATAAATAAGAACTTCGATAAGGATTATAATAGACCAGAAGAATAAAATACTAGAAGGATCATTGCTTGCCCAGATATATAAGTCTAACAGGACCCAGGAAGAAAATAACAAGGTTATGATAAAAAGCAGCTTAGCTGATGATGCTTTTTTAGCTTTTAAAAAAAGAATTAGCCCGAATACGAGGGCAAAAATTACGGAAATACCGTGAGAATAATAAAACAAAGGAGGGACATTACTAGAGAAGAAGAGGTATTGAGCTGGTTCCCATGGGCATAATGGCATAATTTTTTTAAGTTTTACTATTAATCTTTTTTTCTAAAAAAGGCTCGAAAAAACCCTTATAACGTCTCTGTAAATCTTTTATCTTCCAGTCATCCGCAGTAATCATTTTGCGACATAGTTTAGATCCGCAAGAACAACTCATGGAGCCAATTTTTCTTGAGCTAATGCTCATTGCATAATCTATGGTTATTTCTTCTCCCTTTTTTATGTTTTTCATGGCAACAATCGTAATTTCACCGCCAAATCCGCAATTTGGATTACAGCTATGATTTAAATAATCCGCTTCTTCTATCTCAGAAATTTTTGAGAGACCGAAATATAAATCATCGGCTATTTGAAAGGGATAAGATTTTAATTTTTCAGAAAGGGCGTCAAATTGTTGGGGAGTCATGACATAACCGCCAAAAACGATAACCCTTTCCCCTTTTTTTATTTTTTTTGTGGAAAAAAGACCAAATCCGTTCGGGACCTTTCTTTTATGAATTTTTTTGGTTAACCAGGAAAAAGTATATTTCATAAAATTTATTTTATTGGCCTAAATCCTCTTCTTGTTCTTGTGTATCCTCAGGAATCACTATTTCATAGTCCTTGGTAATAAAAAAACGATAATAGGCAAATGAAATCGAGGTGATTAGTAAAACAACCATAATAACAACTAAAATTTTTGTATCTCTGTCCATAGTTACATTATAATTAAAAAATTAGCTTAAGTAAAGGAAATAACTTCCTAGAAGAATAATTACAATTGCCGAGATTCTCTGGATTAAATGGCGTTTTGATATTTTTTCAGTAATGATATTGGGTAAAAGCAATGTTAACGATATACCTATGATGAAAGTAAACACCGTCTGATAAGTATTAACAACCAAAACAAGAACAACTGGGGCAAATAAGGTGGCCAAATTGCTCAAAAGACCACCTAAAGCGTAAAAGAATTCGCTAAAACCGTTCAATATAAAGATTTTTGCGCGGTTGTTTTTTATCAATGAGAAAAAATCTTCTCTGAAATTTTTTAGAAACAGGAAAAAAGACAGCCCTACGATGAAAATGCCAATATGCTGCCAGAAAAGAGAAGTGATGAAAGATCCTTGATATATAGTGAATTTTTTGAATAAAACATCATTAAGAGCAAAAAACAAAGCAGCCAGCATAATAAAGCAGGCCATTTTCCATTTTACCGGAATTTTGCCCTCTATTTCTTCAAGGTCAAAAGACAATATGCCAGCTCCGATTAAAATAACAAGAGACGCCAGAATCTGGTTTAAGGTTAAAATTTCGCCCAAAAAAACATAACCCAGAAGATAAGCAAAAACCGGAGACAATTGGAAAAGCGCCACGACAACGGAAGACTCTTCCGTCTTTAAAGATTGAAGGTAAAAATAAAAACCAAAAGCGTTTAAAAAACCGGGAATTAAAAAAAATAAGAAGTTTTGAAAATTAGAATATGAAATTATTTCACTGTGTTTAAAAATGAAAATTGCCGCGGAAAAAAATACGGAAAAAAACGTGGAAAATAAGAAAACTGACCCCACTCCTCTGCCTTTACTGTATTTTGAAAGTATAAACTTGTCAAAATGAGTATTAATACTCCAAAAAAACGGCGCAAGTATTGCAATAAAAAACCAGTTCATAGAAATAATTATACTCCAAAATAGTAATTCTCATAATTTTTTGATATTATAACGAAATGAATATTGAGGTTGAAATAAAAGTGAAAGTGGATAATTTTGAAGAAATCAAGGAAAAGGTCTCAAAAATGGGGAAGTTGGTGAAGGCGATAAAGCAAATTGACGATTATTATGTTCCCTGTCATAGAGATTTTTTTGCCAATAAACCCCAGCCGATAGAACATTTAAGAATAAGAACAAATCCCGATAAAGTTGTTTTTGAATACACCAAGTCAGTAAATATGAGAGCAGATGGGGATTATGATTATGCCGAAGAATATGAAACAGAAATTTCTAATGCCGAAGAGTTAAAGAAAATTTTGGGATTCTTGGATTTTAAAAAAGTTATAACTGTAGAAAAATACAGGGAATATTGGATGTGTGGAGGAATTGAGGTTGCGCTTGATGATGTAAAAGGAGCGGGAACATTCGTAGAAGCGGAAGCAAAGGGAAACTTTAAAGACGAGAAAGAGGCGAAAAAGGCATGCATAGATTTCTTGGAAAACCTCGGAATCAAAGATGTTGAAAATACCCAAATTAAACACGGATATCCGCAATTTTTTTTGAAAAATTTATATTAATTTATTTTTTCAATTCTCTCCCACGGCATATTTTTTCTGCCGAAATGGCCGTAGGTGGCGGTCTTGCGGAAAATCGGAGTGCGGAGGTCCAGGCGCTTGATAATGGCCAGCGGCTTGAAATCAAAATTCTTCCGGACAATTTCCGCCAAGTCCTCGCCTTTTTCATTGATTGCTTCAATCATCAAAGGCTCAGCCATGCCGATAGCATAAGCGACGGAGACTAGCACTTCTTTGCCATATCCGGACGCGACTAAATTTTTAGCCACAAAGCGCGCCATATAAGCGCCGGAGCGGTCCACTTTTGTCGCATCTTTGCCGGAGAAACATCCGCCGCCGTGCGGGATGATTCCGCCGTAAGTGTCCACCATCAGTTTGCGTCCCGTCAGCCCGGTGTCTGCTTCAAAACCGCCCTGAATGAATTGCCCCGTCGGATTAACCAAAATTTTTACTGTTTTCTTCTCCTCTTCGGAAAGCAGGGGATTGATTATTTTTTCGGTAATTTCCTTTTTTATTTCTTCCAATTTGACATCCGGGGAATGTTGCGCGCTCACCAAGACGGTTTGCAGTTTTCCATTAGCATAAGTGACTTGCGTCTTACCATCAGGCCGGAGCCATTTTATCCTTTCACTTTCATTTGTATTTTTTCTAGCCCGTTCCAGTCTTTTTGCCAATTTATGCGCCAGCACGATTCCTTTCGGCAAAAACTCAGGCACCTCGTCCGTAGCATATCCATACATTATGCCCTGGTCGCCCGCTCCGCCGGTATCTACTCCCATAGCTATATCCGGAGACTGAGTTACGATGTGCGCGGATATTTCCAGCTCATCGTTATAACCGATTTCTTTGTAAACTTCCCGCGCGATTTTAACATAATCGACTTTTCCTTTGGATGTCACTTCTCCGCCGATTACCAGCTTGCCGTGCCCGCCAAAGGTTTCAACGGCAACCCGGCTCTTGAGGTCTAGAGTTATATATGCATCTAAAATGGCGTCCGAAATCTGGTCGCAGATTTTGTCCGGATGCCCGGAAGTGACGCTCTCAACCGTGTAGTTGTTGTTGTGCTTGTAGAACATAATATGAAATCTATTATATCACAAAAATTCAGTAATTTTTAAACAAATTTTTAACTTTCGCCAATCGTTCTTCAGGTGAACCAACTATCTCAACAAATGGAATTTTATGTTTTTCTAAAACATTTTTAACTCGCCGGTCTATGGCTTGTTGAAATTTCATATCAATTACCCGCACACCATCATCTTCAATCGCAAATTGTCCACTGGGTAAATACAAAACCAAATCATAATTACTAAACCTTGGCACCAATGTTTTGGTGGCAAATTCAATCAAAGACGATTCATCGGAAAACAAATGATGTATATACGCAAGCAAATCTATGCCACAGCGGTCAGCCACCCACTTGTCTTCCATGCTTTCTAACTCAATTTGCTTCGCGATTAGCCAAAGCTCTGTCTCTGTTGTCGCAGTTTGGTCAAGATTATACCCTATTGCTTGCGCCAGCCGCGCCGCTTCGGGTAAAATTTTTAAATCCGGATAATCCTTATTGATTTGTTGAGCCAAAGTAGTTTTACCAACTCCTTGGGCTCCGGTAATTGCAATTTTCATAAATTATAAACCCGCTGAGGCATAACTTTTTTCCGGTACAAATTTTTTGAAGCTTAAAAAATTTTGAAGTTCTCGGCTCGACAGCCTCGAAACCCCTTCAAAAAGTTTACCTCAGCGGGTTCCTTCACGCCAGCCAGCCATATATTTTTTCTGGCGTTCGGAAAGAGTGTCTATTTTTGTTCCCAAGCTGCGCAATTTCAAAGTCGCGATTTTTCTATCCAGAATTTCAGGCAAAACGTGGACCGAATTGGAAAGTTTCTTTCCGTTTCTAAGAATAAATTCCACCGCCAGTATCTGATTGGCGAAACTCATATCCATAACCGATGCCGGATGCCCTTCGGCGCTGCCCAGATTGACCAGCCGCCCACCAGCCAGGACAAATATAGTTTTTCCATTTTTTAGTTTATAGCTTTCCACAAAATCCCGCAAAACTTTTCTCTTTTTTGTGATTTTTCGGAGCGCCACCAGGTCAATTTCCACGTCAAAATGCCCGGAATTTGAAATTACGCAGCCGTCTTTAATGACCTTGAACGCTTCCAGCCCGACCACATTTATGTTGCCGGTAACGGTGCAGATAAAGTCGGCTTCTTTAGCTGCCTGCGTCATTGGCATAACCCGGAATCCGTCCATCAGCGCCTCAATGGCCTTAACCGGGTCAATTTCCGTGATTATGACATTCGCTCCCATACCTCGGGCCCGCATTGCGAGTCCTTTCCCGCACCATCCATAGCCGGCGATAACAAAAACAGAACCGGCAATTAATTTATTGGTGGCGCGGATGATGCCGTCCATCGTCGATTGCCCCGTGCCGTAACGGTTGTCAAAAAAATGCTTGGTCATGGAATCATTCACCGCGATGACAGGGAAAAGCAATGTTCCTTCCTGCGCCATTGATTTCAAGCGGGAGACTCCGGTCGTAGTCTCTTCCGTCCCGCCGAGTATTTTTTTTGCTTGATTCAGTCTTCCGGAATGCAATTCTGAAACCAGGTCAGCCCCGTCGTCCATCGTGATATTCGGTTTCATATCAAGCACGCTATGCAAATGTGCGAAGTATTCTTTTTGATTTTCTCCTTTTTTGGCAAAAACGGGAATCTGGAAGTTTTTTACCAGTGCCGCCGCGACATCGTCCTGGGTTGAAAGCGGATTGGAAGCGCAAAGTCCCACTTTGGCGCCGCCATTTTTGAGCGCAATCATTAAATTGGCTGTTTCGGCTGTCACATGCAGGCAAGCCCCGATAGTGATATTTTTAAATGGTTTTGTTTTTTTAAAATTGGAAGCGATACCGGAAAGCACCGGCATATCCCTTTCGGCCCATTCAATTTTTACCATTCCTTTTTGGGCCAGGCTTGTATCTTTAATATCGCATTTCATATTGTTATTCTACCACAACGTGCTATTATTTACTGATGTTGGATCCCGTTAGAAGTCATTCAGTTAGGAAAGATTGCGGGATTTGCGAAACACAACTTTTTACATAGTCGTTATTAATATAGATAACTACGGAAATCTAAAGATTTCCTACTTCTAACGGGATGGACAAGAAAAAAATCAAAGAAAAACTGGAACAAGAGCGGGATGTTCTCTTGGAACAGATGAAAGATATGGGTAAGCTGAACGCAGAAACGAACGAGTGGGAAGCAACTCCGGAAGAATTGGATTCTCCGGAGTCGGACGAGAATGACAAAGCGGACCGGTTTGAGGATTTTGAGGCCAGAAGCTCTATGATGAGGACCCTGGAACCGAGGCTGAATAATATTTTGAAAGCGCTGAAGGGACTGAACAGGGAATCTTTCGGCAAGTGCGAAGTCTGCAAAAAAGACATTGAAAATGCGCGGTTGGAAGCCAATCCGGCGGCCCAAACCTGCAAGAATCACCTGGAAAATTAATATGAGCTTCTCCCGAGTATATTCCGCACAGACGCATCTGTTGAAGGGTAAGATTGTTACGGTGGAAATTGATATTACGAAAAACACCCTGCACTCTTTTACTCTTGTCGGGCTTCCCGACAAGGCGGTTGATGAATCAAAAGACCGCATGAGCTCGGCTTTGAAGAACTCCGGCTTTCCTTCTCCTAAAAATCAAAATCAAAAGATAGTCATATCATTATCGCCGGCCGACCTTAAAAAGGAAGGCCCGTATTTTGATTTGGCGATTGCTCTGGCCTATCTGCTTTCGGCCGGAGAAATAGATTTTGACCCCAAGGGAAAAATATTTCTCGGGGAATTGTCCCTGAACGGGGAACTCCAGCCTATCAAGGGAGTCCTGCCTCTGACCGAACAGGCAATGCGCCTGGGTTATAAGGAAATATTTGTGCCGATTGCCAATGCCGCGGAAGCGGCTCTGGTGAGAGGAATTGCGATTTACGGAGCGAAGACGCTGAAAGAGGTCGTGGACCATATTTATAAAATAAAATATGACAAAAAAGGCAATCCACTTGAAAAAGAGCGCCCGAAGATTTTGCCGCAAAAAGCGACGGAAATAATCCGTAAAGACAAGACTCATGACATAGATTTTTCCGATATTAAAGGGCAAGAAAGCGCAAAACGCGGGCTGGAAATCGCGGCGGCCGGCGGGCACAACATCGCGCTTTCGGGGCCGCCGGGAACCGGCAAAACGATGCTGGCCAGAGTGTTTTCGCATATCTTGCCGGAGCTTTCCAATGAAGACATTTTAGAAATAACTGGCATACACTCTATAGTAGGCCTTTTAGACGATAGCCTTATGACGGAACCGCCATTCCGCGCGCCGCACCATACCGCAAGTTATGTATCTATGATTGGCGGGGGAACAAATCCCAAACCGGGAGAAGTGACGTTGGCGCACAAAGGTGTGCTTTTCCTGGATGAATTTCCGGAATTTGAAAAGAGGGTTTTAGAGGCATTGCGCCAACCGCTGGAAGATAATATTGTCTCAATCTCCCGGGCGCGGGGCTCGGCGATTTTTCCGTCAAATTTTATTTTAGTGGCGGCGATGAATCCGTGTCCTTGCGGGAATAAGGGCAATAAAGACAAGAATTGCATTTGCCGGCCGAATGATTTGGAAAGATACAATCGCCGCATCTCCGGGCCGATTATTGACCGCATAGATTTATGGGTTACCGTCGGCAATGTTGATTATAAAAAATTGAGCGATGAAGTTGTCCGAAGCGAGAAAACAAACACAATAAAGACCCGGGTAAAAAACGCGCGATTTCTTCAGGAAAAAAGATTTAAAAATACCAAAAGAAAAATAAAGACAAACAGCGATATGAATATCAAAGAGCTGGGTATTTTTGCGCCGCTGGCACCGGGAGTCAAGCAGCTTCTGAATGACAGCGCTGAGCGCCTGGCTCTTTCCGCCCGCGCTTATCACCGGGTTATCAAAATCGCTCGCACCATCGCGGACTTGGAAAATTCGCCAAATGTTGAAGCAAACCATATCCTAGAAGCGATACAATATAGGCCGAAAGTGAATGGCTAGTGTTGTAATAAAATTATGGAAAAAGAAATAGAGACAAGATTCTTGGAGATAAACAAGGACGAGCTTGTGAAAAAACTTGTCTCGCTCGGGGCTCTAGATAAAGGCGAAGAAAAACTGGAAGAAATTATTTTCCATGCGGCGGACGGGTCCTGGGTCGGGAAAAGAAAATTTGTCCGTCTGCGAAAAACCAAAGATAAAATCAGGTTGACTTACAAAGAGAATGAGAAACAAACGACAGACAGCGCGCGGGAAATTGAACTGGAAGTATCGGACCTAGAGAAATGCTCCAAATTTTTTGAAAAAGTCGGACTGAAAGCAATGAGACAGCTGGAGAAATATCGCCATACATTCAAGTTAGGCGATGTGACTTTTGACATAGACAGCTGGCCAAAAATTCCCGCCTATGTGGAGATGGAAGGGCCATCAGTGGAAGCACTGAAAAATGTTTGCAATCAGCTTGGTTTTGATTGGGGAAAAAGATTTGATGGCGATGCGCGGGAAGTCTTCCGCCACTATGGCTATGATTTGGATAAAATTACCGTGATTACTTTTAGCGATTTTCAAGAAGTAAGATAAGGCGAAATTCAGCCTTTTCTGGTTATCCACAGGTGGCATATTGACAAGTGAACGCTCGTTCACTTATACTATATTGGTCGGGTATACCCCTACCCAACCTCCCCCTACGTAGGGGGAGGAGTAAGGAGGGGGTAGAATTATAAAATTAAAAATAAATTTTATGTCACAAGCGCAATATTTAAAAATGTTAGAGAAAGAAATA